>Ga0172363_10000202_pt1 | contig 40561 bp, 53 predicted proteins | sample LakKivs2_kivu2a2_FD_114541 | JGI IMG/M metagenome (GOLD analysis project Ga0172363, IMG submission 114541) | Sediment microbial communities from Lake Kivu, Rwanda - Sediment s2_kivu2a2 | ecosystem: Environmental > Aquatic > Freshwater > Lake > Sediment | place: Rwanda: Western Province, Lake... | reverse complement strand
GCATGGGAACTGGCCAGATATCGCATCCCGTTCACTCTCATCGCGGATACTATGACCGGTTACTTCTTATCGAAAGGTAAGATCAACTGCGTCATCGTAGGAGCCGACAGAATTGTTGCCAACGGCGATGTAGCGAACAAGATAGGCACATACAACCTAGCGGTGCTTGCCATGGAGAACGGCGTTCCCTTCTATGTAGCCGCTCCGACTAGCACTATAGATTTATCGATAGATTCAGGCGAAATGATACCGATAGAGGAGCGCCGCCCCGAGGAAGTGACCCACATTAAAGGGGTTCAGATAGCCCCCCACGGCGCTAATGCAGCCAACCCAGCCTTCGACGTTACTCCCCATCGCTATATATCTGCTATAATTACGGAGCAAGGGATACTGCACGAGCCGTACAGCTACCGACTGCGTCGCTTGAAATAATAACTGCAAAGCTGGCCCGCTCACAGCTACCAATACAGGAGAGAACAACATATGCCAAAAGCTAAGATAGGCGTAATCGGCGGCAGCGGCCTCTATGAGATGGAAGGCCTGACCAACGTTTCCGAGGTGAAGATCAAAACACCGTTCGGTGAGCCTAGCGACACGATCATGGTTGGCAATCTACACGGGGTGAAAATAGCATTCCTGCCACGCCATGGGAGGGGACATTTCATCAATCCCACCGATATACCTGTACGTGCGAACATTTATGCGCTGAAATCGCTCGGCGTCGAATGGATTATCTCGGTCAACGCCGTCGGCAGTATGAAGGAAAATATCCATCCGTTGGACATAGTGATCCCCGACCAAATCATCGACCATACAAAAAGCAGAGTAAACACGTTCTTCGATAGAGGCATAGTTGCCCACCCCCTATTCGCCGATCCGTTCTGCTCCACACTCAACGAATTATTATATAAAGCAACCAAGGAAGTCGGCGCTAAGGTCCATAGAGGCGGAACATACTTGGTAATCGAAGGGCCTTTCTTCTCAACAAGAGCTGAATCTAACTTGTACCGCTCTTGGGGAGTCGATGTTATAGGAATGACCGTGCTTCCGGAAGCCAAACTAGCCCGAGAGGCGGAAATCTGCTATGCAAGCCTTTCCTGCGCTACAGACTACGATTGCTGGCATGAAACCGAGGAATCAGTAACCATTGAAATGGTATTAAATAACCTAAAGCATAATGTAGAAACCGCAAAGCGCATCATCGGCTTTGTAGCTAAAAGGATACCCAATAATCGTAATTGCCCTTGTGCTGAAACCCTTAAAAATGCTATTATTACCGACCCAAGCCAGATTCCAGCCAAGACAAAACGTGATCTTGCACTCTTGATAGGAAAGTACATTCAGTAGCGTGATAAAAGCATCAGGTTCAAGTTTTTACTTAAGCGGACTGCCGACTGCTATTGGCAGCATGCCTCACAAAGACCCCAAGAAGGCATGCTCGCTGATAGCGAAATACCTGCCCGAACTACCGTTCTGGCCGCAGTTGCCCAAACGCTCGTTTCTGGAAAACATGTACGCCCAGTACAGCGAGGGATTCCCAGGACTGGTAATCGAGCGGGATAATATTTATGTAAACTTATCTCAAGGCATAGAAGAGCCTCTCGAGAAGCTATATTCGGCATACCTCGAGAATAAGGCCGAAGATTTCGCCGTCAGCAAGGAATACGCATCTGGCCTGCACGAATTTCTCATCCGCAGGCCGGTTAATCCCATCGCTGTCAAAGGACATGTCACAGGCCCAATTACCTGGGGCATGACTGTGACGGATGAAAACCACCGCCCTGTTCTCTACGACGATAATGCATCCGACGCCGTGGTGAAGCATCTCAACATGAAGGCACGCTGGCAGGAGAGCAAACTCCGAGAATTATGCGATAATACGATCATTTTCTTCGATGAGCCATACATGTCTTCCATCGGCTCGGCATTCGTCTCCATACCGCGAGAGCGCATCAGCGAACTGTTGGAGGGAGCTTTCGAAGGGATTAAAAGTCTTAAAGGCGTACACTGCTGCGGCAACACGGACTGGTCTATACTGCTGAACACGTCCGTGGATATCATAAGTTTCGACGCCTACAGTTACTGTCATACTATCTCGCTGTATCCGGAAATAAAGGACTTCATCGAACGAGGCGGAATCATAGCCTGGGGGATAGTGCCACGGGATGACAAAGCCCTCCGGAGCGAGGCTGTAAAAAACCTGATGGACAAGTTGACTGACGGAATGGCCGACCTGGAACGCAAAGGCATCGGCAGAGGCAAGATGCTGCACCAGAGTCTCATCACGCCGGCATGTGGATTGGGGCCGACCTCTGAAGAAGCCGCGGAACAGGTGCTAGAACTTCTCGCCGACTTTTCGAAAGCTTTCAGGAAAAAATATATCAAGTGACAGGGATTCGGGATGGAATGCAATATTAAGTCGAACACAGAACACTGCTCATGCACGTATGAGCCATGCCCACGCAAGGGGAAGTGCTGCGAGTGCGTCACGTATCACAGACGTCAAGGGGAATTACCGGGATGTTTTTTCCCTTCCGCAATCGAGCGAACATATGATCGCTCGATAGAAAGATTCATCAAGTGCTCCAGTAAAAAGATGTGACTTCAGATGCATTCTATCAGTATGGAGAATGGCTAGAATAGGTCTGAATGAAGATCGACCTCCATATCCACACAAAAACCGGCTCCGATGGCAACCTGCCGATCGATGAAGTCTTGCGTGAAGCGAAACGCAGGAATATTAATTTCATGTCTATTACCGATCATGATAATATCGACTGCCAAGACGAAGCATTCAAAATAGCCTCTCGTCTAGGAATCTCTTATATTTCCGGCGTGGAATTGAATGTCACATTCACATACAAGAAAAAATCCTATTCTCTAGATTTCTTAGGATATAACTACGATATCAATAATGCTGTGCTGAAAGAGAAATTGAAGCTGATTAGAGAGCACCGCGAAAAAAGGGCTCAGCAGATTTTGGAAAAACTGAACGAGGCATTTGATGCAGAAGGCAAGGACAGATTCACCGATGAGGACATCAAGACTATACACGACAGCGTCGACGGGGTTTTTGGCCGTCCACACATCGCAAATTACCTAGTAAAGAAAGGTATAGTTAAAGACAAACAGGAAGCATTTGATAAATACCTGGTCCGTCTCGACGTACCAAAGTATCCGCTCTCCCTGGAAGAAGCTTCACAACTGATTAGAAATGCCAGCGGGGTACTGGTACACGCCCATCCCGCCGACGACAACGGAACATCCTTGGTGGAAATCACCACAAACCTGAGCGTACAAACCAATATTATTTCACAATATATGCTGGAATACATTGATGGCGTTGAATGTTGGTATCCCAGAAGCAACAAAACAATCGCAGCGCACTACACTAGCTTCGCCAGGCGCAATAGGCTTATAATGACTGGTGGCAGTGATTGCCACCAGAAACCGATTATCCTCGGTACGGTGGAAGTGCCGGACTGGGTCGCAGAACAGTTCAAAATTAATTAGGAGGAACATGCATAATGGCCATAGTGAAGGCAGATGTCAAGAATCCTGCGCTGGCCGCAGCAGGAGCAACACGCATCGAATGGGCTGAGCGTGACATGCCTGTGCTGCGTTTAATACGCAAGCGATTCGCCAAAGAGAAACCGCTGAAAGGCATACGAGTAGCCGCTTGCCTCCATGTCACCACAGAGACCGCAAACCTGGCTTTGACACTGAAAGAAGGCGGCGCTCAAGTTGCTGTATGTGCCTCAAATCCCCTATCGACCCAAGATGAAACCGCCGCTGCTATAGTGAGAGAATTCGGGATATCGGTTTACGCTATCAAGGGCGAGGACAACAAAACCTATTATAAACATATCAATGCCGTACTGGACACAAAACCCAATATAACCATGGACGATGGAGCAGATCTCGTATCAACGATTCATAAAGAGCACAAAGAGCTGTTTAAGAATATCCTCGGCGGCACGGAAGAGACGACCACAGGTTGCATCCGATTGAATAGTATGGCAAAGGAGAAGAAACTCAAATATCCCATAATCGCGGTGAATGAAGCTGATACTAAACACCTTTTCGACAATCGATATGGCACAGGACAGAGCACCATCGACGGTATCACCCGTGCGACAAATATACTGTGGGCCGGCAAGAACGTAGTGATATGTGGATACGGTTGGTGCGGCAGAGGTGTCGCCATGCGGGCACGCGGCATGGGCAGTCATGTTATTGTCACGGAAATCGATCCGATTCGTGCGTTGGAAGCTGTGATGGACGGTTACTCAGTCATGCCTATGGCTGAGGCTGCAGAGATCGGCGATGTTTTTATCACACTAACCGGAGACACAAGAATAATCGACAAGGTGCACTTCTTAAAAATGAAAGACGGCGCTATTGTAGCGAACAGTGGACATTTTAATGTCGAGATAAATATCGGTGCACTTGAAAAACTCTCTCTTGCCAAACGCAGACTCCGTCCGAACATAGAAGAATACACTATTAAGAAGGGTAAAAAAATCTATCTTCTGGGAGAAGGACGGCTGATTAATCTGGCATCAGCTGAAGGCCATCCTGCTAGCGTGATGGATATGAGTTTTGCAAATCAGGCGCTTTGCGCGGAATATATTGTTAAAAAAGGCATCGACAAGCCTGGTGTTTATAATGTGCCAGAGACAATCGATAAGGAAGTAGGCAGACTGAAACTTGAATCGATGGGTATAACTATTGACACGCTGACAGACGAACAGCGAAAATACCTTGAGAGCTGGGAATTAGGCACATAATCTGGAAAGGAACTTCAATGAGCACTTTCATGACATCACCATCTCTATTTCTAACCTCCGAATCGGTTACTGAAGGCCATCCCGATAAGCTTTGCGACCAGGTATCGGATGCTATCCTCGATGCCATCATGGAAAAGGATCCTTTCGGCCGGGTAGCCTGCGAGGTTGCCACAACGACAGGACTAGTCATAGTCATGGGTGAGATAACCACCAACTGCTATGTCGATGTACCGCAGATAGTAAGACAGGTAGTACACGATATAGGCTACACCAAGCCGGAGTACGGTTTTGACTACCAGTCTGTTGGAGTAATGGTCTCCATCAAAGAGCAATCTCCTGATATCGATCAAGGTGTGAGCAAATCAATGGAGGCTAAAGAAAGTTCTGGCATCAGCCACATGGATGAAATCGGCGCAGGAGATCAGGGTATGATGGTCGGCTTCGCCTGTAATGAAACTCCAGAGCTGATGCCTCTTCCCATCACACTCGCGCATCGCTTATGCCAACGGTTAGCACAGGCGCGCAAAGAGAAAATAATCAAATATCTGCGTCCCGATGGTAAATCACAGGTTACTGTTGAATACAGCAATGGAGCTCCCAAGCGCATTGTCAACGTCGTCATCGGCGCTCAGCACGACGATAATGTGACCCATGACCAGATTGAAAAAGACATTATCAAAAACGTGATTACCAAGGTTATTCCTGCTCGATTTCTCGACGCTGATACGAAATACTATGTAAACGGCACCGGCCGATTTGTCATTGGAGGACCTGTATCTGATACGGGAGTTACTGGTAGAAAAATAATTGTCGACACGTATGGCGGTATAGCCCGGCATGGAGGCGGGGCCTTCTCTGGTAAGGACTGCACCAAGGTAGATCGCTCGTCATCTTATATGGCGCGCTACATCGCAAAAAATATTGTGGCTGCCGGTCTAGCCGACCGCTTAGAGATGCAGGTGGCTTATGTCATAGGAAAAGCACATCCCCTATCGATTTCCATCGAAACCTTCGGCACCAATAAAGTACCAGATGATGTGATTAAAAAGCTGATAGATAAGCATTTTGATCTACGGCCGGGAGCCATCATTGAATCTCTGAAATTGAGAAGGCCCATATATCGCCAGACCGCCGCTTACGGACACTTCGGTCGCCCGGACCTCGACCTGCCATGGGAGAAGACCGACAAGGCCAATACACTGCGAAAAGAAGCAGGCCTCAAAAGCAAGTGATCTACGAGAGATTGTAATCAATCGTAAAGGAAGCAGGATAGATTGAAAGCTGTTATCCTGGTTGGCGGCGAGGGCACCAGGCTGCGGCCCTTAACATACAGCACGCCCAAACCGATGGTTCCTATCTTGAACCGCCCCTTCCTAGAGCACATGCTCAAATACATGAAAAGCCACCATATCGATGACGTGGTCCTAGCACTATGTTATCTTCCTGATCATATAAGAGACTATTTCGGTGACGGTAGCGATTACGGTGTAAAGCTGACATATGTCGTCGAGAGTTCCCCTCTGGGAACCGCAGGCGCGGTAAAAAACGTCGCTCAACACTTAGATGAAACCTTCTTTGTTTTTAATGGCGATGTATTCACCGACATGAACCTCACTACAATGCTGGAGACACATCGAAAGAAATCCTCAAAGGCTACAATCGCGCTAACACCGGTCGATGACCCCAGCATGTATGGTGTAGTAGAAACAGATGCCAACGGCCGTGTAAAACGCTTCATTGAGAAGCCTAAGCGTGAAGAAGCCAAAACGAACATGATCAACGCTGGAACATACATCCTTGAACCCGATTTATTAAAATATATCCCCTCTAACCAAAACTATATGTTTGAACGCGGCCTTTTCCCACTGCTTCTCGAGCAAGGCGATCCTTTTTACAGCTTCGCTTCACATGGCTACTGGATCGACATCGGAACTCCTGAAAAATACATGAAGGTCAACAACGACCTGCTACAAGGTAAGATCGCTGCAGAGTTACCTGGCAGAACGTACAGCAAAAATGTGTGGATGGAAGATGGATGTAAAATACACCCAACAACAAAAATCGACGGCCCGGTCGTCATCGGAAGCAATTGCATTATAGAGGCAAAGGCTCATATCAAAGGCCCAACAGTGATCGGGCCGAATTGTAGTATTGGCATTGGAAGCCTTGTTGAAAAATCGATTGTATGGCATAATGTCGCAATCGGCAAGGGAACAAGTCTGCAGCAGTGTATCATCGCCGACACGGTATTGATAAGCGAAGGCTGCGATATAGCTGCCGGATGCATAATCGGAAATAAAGTCTCCGTAGGGAAAAATAAAAAATTGAAACCCGATACAAAGGTAATGCCGGGAGAGAAGGTCTAAGCCTCCAACAATACCGGATGTCATAAGAAAATATTGTTCATCGCAACGGAGGGACGAATTGGCATCTAAGATAAAGTTCGGCACAGACGGCTGGCGCGCTATCATCGCTGACGATTTCACCTTCGACAACGTCCGAATTTGCGCGCAGTCCGCAGCCGATTACATGAAGTCGGCAGGGCTGGCTAATCAGGGCATGGTGATAGGCTACGATACCCGATTCGCCTCGGAGCACTTCGCCGTCGCCGCCGCCGAAGTGGTAGCTGCCAACGGAATAAAGGTTCACCTGTGTAAGAGTGCCGCGCCGACCCCGGTAATCAGCTACGCGATACTGAACCTGAAAGCCGGAGGCGGCATCATCATCACGGCGAGCCACAACCCGGGCCAGTGGAACGGCTTCAAATTCAAACAAGGCGATGCGCGCAGCGCCTCCCCCGAAGTAATCGTCGAGCTGGAAAAAGGAATCGCCCGCATACAGGCAGGAGCGGAGATTAAGCAAACAAAGCTGGAGGACGCTATCGCGAAAGGTATAGTCATAAGATTCGATCCTGCGCCCGCCTACATAAAGCATCTAAGTGACATGGTCGATATAGAGAAGATACGGCGCAGCGGCATCAATATAGTGGTCGACTCTATGTACGGAGCAGGCGCAGGATATTTCCACAGCATACTGGGCGGCGGAAAGACCAAGATTGTCGAGATCCATAAGAAGCGCAATCCCCTTTTCCCCGGCCTCCAGCCCGAACCGATAGCACACAACCTCACCGAGGTTTCCACGAAGATGAAGAAGGGCAGCTTCGATGTCGGTCTGGCGACTGACGGCGATGCGGATCGCATCGGTATAGTTGACGAGAAAGGCGTATTCATAACTACATTGCAGACCTATGCGCTCCTTGCATTGTACCTACTCGAAGTGCGCGGGCAGCGCGGCCCCATAATTAAAACGATAACCACGACCAATATGCTGTTCCGCCTCGGCGAGATATACAAGGTGCCAGTATACGAGACAGCTGTAGGCTTCAAATATGTAGCACCGCTGATGCTGGCAAAGGATGCTATGATGGGCGGAGAGGAGAGCGGCGGCTACGGGTATCGCGGTCATATGCCGGAACGCGATGGAATCCTTTCGGCTCTGTTCTTCCTAGACTTCATGATACATAAGAAGAAGAGCCCTTCTCAACTTATTAAATACCTGTACAGCAAAGTAGGTCCTCATTACTATGACCGGTTGGATGTTGACTTCCCGAAAGAGGATCGTGAATCAATCATGAAACACTTAACCAACAGCAAACCTGCCGATATCGCAGGAACGGTCGTACGCGAAATCGACAGAAGAGATGGCTTCAGATTCCTATTGAAGGATGGAAGCTGGCTGTTGATACGTTTCTCTGGCACGGAACCAATCATGCGCATATACTCAGAGAGCAGCAGCATGGAAAAAGTAAAACGCTTCCTTAGCGAAGGGAAAAAATTGACAGGTGTGAAATGATGATAAACCTAGATAATCCGCAGCTATATAAGAAACTTGACACAACAAACTTGCACGAGCGTATCAGCAATCTACCGCAGCAGTGCCGGCAAGCCTGGCAGAGCGCCTTAGCCCTACCATTGCCAAAAGATTTTAGAAAAATCGATAAGATCATTGTCATTGGCATGGGTGGATCAGCCATCGGCGGAGACCTGTTACGAGCATTGGCCAGCCTTCAAAGCAAAGTCGATATTTCTGTAGCTAGAGACTATGACCTACCGAAATCGGTTGATAAGAACACGCTGGTTATTGCGTCAAGCTATTCTGGCAATACAGAGGAAACCATATCCGCTTTCAAACAGGCACTACAAACTCCGTGCAAGAAATTCGTTATCACTACAGGTGGCAATATCAGTGAAATCGCTGCGCAGAACGGCGTGCCACTGTTCTCATTCGGCTACAGCTCTGAGCCGCGCGCAGCATTGGGATATAGCTTCTTTTCGCTTCTAGCATTTCTTCGTAACCTCGATATCATTCCAGACGAACTCCTGAACGTCGATGAGACGCTGGACATGCTGAAGAAAATGTCGTCCAAATTGAGTAGAGACATACCATGTAAAAAGAATTCCGCGAAACAACTAGCGATGAAGATGCATAATAATCTCGTCATCGTTTACGGCGCGGGAATACTCTCAAGTGTGGCCTACAGATGGAAGACACAAATCAACGAAAACAGTAAGGCTTGGGCCGTCTCTGAAACCTTGCCCGAGCTGAACCATAACGCTGTTGTAGGATATAAATTCCCAGCTGAAATAGCCACTAAGATATTTGTCATTATGTTGCGATCACACGACCTACATCCCCGTACTCTCAAACGTTACAACATCACAAGCGACATCCTTGCCAAAGCAGGCATATCTCATGAAATCATCGATTCCAATGGAAGCACTCCTTTATGTCAGATGATGACTTCCGTCATGCTGGGTGACTATGCAAGCTACTACCTGGCAATTATATATGGAATCGATCCATCCCCAGTTAAGATAATCGACTATCTGAAAAAATCACTGGCCTCATCGAGATAGTAAATAGACAGAAAATAAGACCGCATGCTCTTATCAATATTGCATGCGGTCTATATATCGACTTCGTTCGTAATAGAATTAACGCTTAGTGTACTGTTTCGCCTTACGGGCTTTAACGAGACCATACTTCTTGCGCTCTTTAATACGCGCATCCCGCGTAAGCAGACCACGGCTCTTTAGTAATTTCTTCTGGCTCTTATCAACCTCTACCAAAGCCCGGGCTATACCATGTCTGATAGCCGTGGCTTGTCCCGCGCAACCTCCACCAGTAACCTTTACGGTGATGCTAAATTTCTCAAGGCTATCTGTAGCCACCAACGGCTCTAGAATAGTGTTTCTATATCTCTCAACTGGGAACATCTCCTCAAGCGGTTTGCCATTTACGATTATGGCACCACCACCCGAATTTATCCGTACTTGCGCTATAGCTGCTTTCCTTCTACCTGTTGCGTGTAAATAACCTTTATCGCCCAATTACTCCCCCTTATCGGATTTCACCATCTGAGCCGCATGCGGATGATCCTGGCCTGCATAAACTTTTAACCTGCTCATTATCTGACGCCCAAGCCTATTCCGGGGAATCATACCTCTTACAGCAAATGTAACCACTCTTTCTGGATTTACCTTAAACATGTCAGCATAGGATACGCTTCTCAAACCTCCGGGATAATTTGAATGACGATAATAAACCTTCTGCTGATCTTTCTTCCCCGTGACCTTGACCTTAGAAGCATTAACCACAACTACATAGTCCCCCACGTTGATATTATTCGAGAAAGTGGGTTTGTTCTTACCCAACAAAATTATTGCGACTTCAGATGCCAGCCGTCCTAAAGTCTTGCCCGAAGCATCAACAAGATGCCACTGGCGTTCAATATCGCTTGATTTCACATTATAAGTTTTCATATTTCATCACCAGGATAATTCACTTTCATTAAGAATAAACCCAGCGGTGGCACTGCCGGTCCTGCTGTTGCAGGCTTTCCCGCGTCCAGCAGCTTACCAAAAGCCGTAACGTCACCAAGTCCTAAACCGACCCTTACCAAAGAGCCCACTGTCATTCTCATCTGATGAGGAAGAAATGCATTCGCCTCTAAAAAGCAAGTTACCATCGATCCTTCTCTAAACGTGCCAGCCCGATAAACCGTACGAGTAGTATTTCTTAGGCCATCTAATGCACTTGCGAACGGTGCAAAGTCATGTGTACCCTTGAGTACTTTACACGCTTCATTCATTATTTCAACCTCAAGAGGTCGCCTTACTAAAAGTGCATGCCGTTGTCTCAAAGGTGATCGAGTTAGATCATTCCAAATATGATAACAATACTCCCGGCTCAGAGCGTCCCTCCTTGGATTGAAATCTTCTCTGACTCTTCGAGCCTCCTTAACAGCTATATCTTCCGGTAAATAAAAGTTTATTGCTTTGATAATTTTATCTACTGAAAGGGACGAATTAGTTTCGAATACAGCTACCTGACCTTCTGCATGGACACCCTGATCTGTGCGCCCGGCAAAAATAGTTCCAACCCGCTCGCCCGTAACCTTTACTATAGACTTCTCTAATTCCTCTTGTATAGTAGGCACATTGTTCTGTCTTTGTGAACCATAATACCTTGTGCCATCATATTCCAAAACAAGAGCAACTCGCATGACTACTTCACTAGTTCAAGTTGTACTGTTGGTGCAGCATCACCAGCTCTCTGCCCGATTTTCACTAAACGAACGTACCCACCAGACCTTTGGGCATATTTCGGCGCTATTTCTTCAAATAATTTATCATAGACTTTCTTATCATTAATGAAGGCTAACACCTCTCGTCTACTATTCAACGAGCCTTCTTTTCCGAGGGTTATTATGTGTTCTGCAAAACCACGTACTTCTTTAGCTTTGGCCTCAGTGGTCACTATCCTCTCATACTTTATAAGATCTGTAACCAAGTTACGATACATCATCACCCTATGAGATGTCGGCCTTGAAAAACTTCTACCCGAAGTCTTATGCCTCATATTATTCATCCTCCCTCGAGGTAGTCTCTGATAACTCATCTTCTATCTTTTCTTCGTTAAAAAGACTGGGAGGATGAAATCCTTTTACCTTTAGCTGTCCCTTTAATTCCTCAAGAGCCTTCTGACCAAAATTTTTTATACTTAACAAGTCCTCCTCGCTTTTCTCAAATAATTCTCCTACTTTTGTAATCCCAGCTCGTTTTAAACAGTTGAATGTTCGTACTGACAATTCTAACTCTTCAACAGGCATATTATATTGCTCTAATGGAATAGGAAGACGCGGCTGCTTTTCACCAACCCTGAGAGGAACCTTCGCAAGTTCATAGAATAATTGAAAATATTCAATAAGCATATGAGCACTTTGACTGACAGCTTCAACTGGTGAGATAGTGCCGTCTGTCCATATATCTATCATTAGTCGCTCATAACCATGTAATTCCTCAGCTGCAACATTTTCGATTTTGTAATTCACTCTTCTTATTGGAGTGAAAATTGCATCTATAGGTATAGCTCCAATCGGTAAACCATCTGCTTTACCAGCAAGGCGGTAGCCTTTTCCCTGCTCAACATTAAACTCTACAGATATTTTGGCATCAGAGGAATCAAGTGTCGCCAGATGAAGATCAGGATTAACTACTTCAAATTCTGCTGATGGCTCTATATCCCCTGCTTTGATCTCACGTTCTCCCTTACATCTCAATGTCAATTTTCCTCCACGTGTGGACAGGGCTCGTAGCCTAATTGCCTTGACATTTAGAATAAAATCAATAGTATCCTCTTTTACATTTGGAATTGTTGAAAATTCATGTTGGATACCTTCAATCATCATCCATGTTACAGCCGAACCCATAATGGAATTAAGCAATACCCTTCTCAGAGCATTACCCAGTGTAACACCATAACCTCTTTCAAGAGGCTCGATGATAAAACGTCCATATTTTTCCGACAGTTCTGAACACTCTATTTGTGGCAGCACAGCCTCAGCCAAGTGACTACCTCCCATTAGACTATCTAGAATAGTACTCAACTACGAGCTTCTCATTTATTTTTAAATCCATGTCATTTCTATTTGGAACGGAAATAATTTTACCAGTAATACTCCCTACATCAAGTTTAAGCCATCCCGGAACTGTCTTCGTACTTATCTGCTTAGTAGTTATTTTATAATACGGTTTCTCCTTATCACCATCATGTAATGTAATTTGATCTCCTACACTCAAGGTACAAGATGGAATGTCTACCTTTTTCCCATTTACCATAATATGACCGTGACGAACAAGTTGCCGAGCTTGACTTCGCGAATCGGTGAAACCAAGTCTATAAACTACATTATCTAGTCTCATCTCGAGGAGTTGCAGTAAAACCTCACCCGTAGCACCAGGTCGTCTTAAAGCTTCTTCAAAGTGCCTTCGAAATTGTCTCTCCACTATTCCGTAGGTATACCTGGTTTTCTGCTTCTCCCTCAGCTGTAAACCTCGATCGGAAATCTTCCTCCTTTTTGACTTTTGCTGACCTGGAGGGAAATTGCGTCTTTCGAGCGCACACTTTCTTGACAAGCAACGCTCACCTTTCAGCATTAGCTTTTCATTCTGTCGTCTACAAACTCGACACGTTGCTCCTATATATCGAGCCATTTCTTCGCTCTACTCCTTCTCTTCAATGGATCCTAAATAATAACTAGCATGATTATACACGTCTTCTCTTACATGGACGACAGCCGTTATGAGGAATAGGGGTGACATCCCGTATACCAGTTATGACTAAACCAGCAGCCTGTAACGCACGTATCGCCGCTTCTCTTCCACTGCCTGGTCCTTTCACATACACTTCAATCTGTTTAAGTCCATGTTCTATCCCTCTGTGTGCGGCTTGTTCGGCTGCAAGCTGCGCTGCGTACGGCGTACCCTTACGAGATCCTTTAAATCCCGCGGTACCAGAACTACCCCACGCTATAGTATTCCCAGATTGATCAGTAATTGTTATAACTGTATTATTGAAAGTCGATTGAATATATGCACGACCTTTGGATACTAATTTCTTCTCTTTTTTTCTAATACGAGTGACTTTCTTCTTTTCTGGCATATATACCTCTACTTCTTAGCTACACTTCTTCTGCGGCCAGCAACCGTCTTACGAGCACCTCTTTTAGTACGAGCATTAGTCTTTGTTCGCTGACCCCGAACCGGAAGCCCACGCCTATGGCGAACACCGCGATAACTACCAATCTCAATGAGCCTTTTAATATTCATATTAACTTTACGCCTTAGTTCGCCTTCAACTTCGTATTCTCGTTCAATAATCTCTCGAATTTTACTAACCTCGCCCTCTGTTAGATCACTCACCTTTGTATTAGGATCTACTTTAGCCTTCTCGATTATTACCCTACTAGCAGTGGGCCCGATGCCATATATATACCGCAAACCTATCTCGATTCTTTTGTTTTTAGGAAGATCTACTCCTGCTAATCTCGCCATTATTTCGTCCCTATCTTTCGTCCTATACGCTATTTACCAAAATGGAAACTTTATAAAGTATTACCCTTGTCTCTGCTTATGCCTAGGGTTATCACAAATTACTCTTACTATTCCCCTTCTTTTAATTATTTTACATTTATCACAACGTGTCCTTACAGACGCTTTCACTTTCATGAATAGCTCCTTCTACCACCCACAAAACTAACGAAACCTATATGTAATCCTACCCCTTGTCAAATCATAAGGTGACAACTCAACTAGTACCTTATCTCCAGCCAGTATCTTTATATAATGAATCCTCATCTTCCCCGAAATATGAGCCAATACCTGATGCCCATTTGCCAATTCAACCCGAAACATGGTATTAGGCAATGACTTTACTACAGTACCTTCAACTTCAATGCTTTCCTTTTTTGCCATAAGATGTGCCTAACCCAACGTCGTCAATACTTCAGCCTCACCACCAGTTATTACAATCGTATCCTCAAAATGGGCACATAGACTGCCATCCACAGTGCTTACCGTCCATCCATCACTACCAACTTTGGTATGCCAATCTCCCGCTGTAACCATCGGCTCTAAAGCGAGCGTCATGCCCTGCTTTAAAACCAAACCCTGCCCCGGCATTCCATAATTCGGTATCTGCGGATCCTCATGCATTTGACGACCTATGCCATGACCCGCATACTCACGAACTACAGAAAAGCCCTGAGACTCAACAAAGCACTGTATCGCAGAAGATACATCTCCAAGGCGAGCGCCATTTCTAGCACTTTCAATCCCCACTTTTAAAGCATTCTCAGTAGTATCTATCAACTTCTGAGCTGTCTCAGTGATCCGACCCACCGCCACTGTACGTGCAGCATCACCATGGAAGCCATTATAGATAGCGCCGAAATCTATTGTTACGATATCTCCTTCTTTAAGAACACGTTTACTAGGTAGACCATGAACTAATTCATCGTTTATAGAAACACAAATACACGCAGGATACCCTCTATATCCTTTAAAAGAGGATATCGCGTCGCGCTTACTCAATTCTTCTATTGATATTGTATCTAACTCCTCAGTGATAATACCAGGTTTAATTCTCTTCTTCAATACATCCAGAACTATAGCTACAATTTCCCCCGCTTTCCTCATAATGGAAATCTCACGGTTTGACTTGATTTCTACTCCCATTTCAATTCTTCGGCAATGCTGCGATGATGTCCTTCGTAATATTATCTATATTCCCCTCGCCCTTGATCTCGACTAGCTTTTTAGCCTTCTTGTAATAATCGATCAACGGCGATGTCTCTTTTGTATATACATCAATCCTTTTTCTGACCGTCTCCGGTGTATCATCAGCACGCTGGTATAATTCTCCACCGCATTTATCACAGACTCCTTCCTTTTTAGGCGGAGACGATACTTTATGATATGGAGCTTGGCACTTACGGCATATAAACCGACCACTTAATCTTCGTACCAGCTCATCAGTAGAAACCTTAATATAAAACACTCGATCTATCTTCTGTTTCTTTTTACTAAGTGCTTGATCTAATGCCTTTGCCTGCTCTAGTGTTCTTGGAAAACCATCTAACATAACTCCCTTATAACAATCTTTGGCGTCAATACGCTCTAATATCATCTTAATAGTAATTTCGTCAGGAACAAGAAGACCTTTGTCCATATAATACTTTGCCTGTTTTCCTAAATCATCACCTCGAGTCGCCGCAGCTCGGAATAGGTCCCCCGAGGCTACATGGGTAATGCCAACTTTCTCAGCTATATTCTTTGCTTGTGTGCCCTTTCCAGATCCCGGGGCCCCTAAAAGTATCAATCTCATTAACTGATCCTCCCTACTTTAGAAAGCCTTCATAATTTCTCATAAGAAGTTGCGCTTCAAGCTGTCTCATTGTATCAAGAGCTACTCCGACAACTATTATCATACCTATTGCCGGAAGTTGTAGCTGGGCTTCTTGAATCCCTGATATCTTCTGTATGATAAATGGTGATATAGTCACAATTCCTAGAAACAACGCCCCACCCCAAGTAATGCGATTATTCAATCGCGACAAATACTGATCTGTCGCTTTCCCAGGACGAATGCCCGGTATAAAAGCACCCTGTTTTTGCAGAGTATCAGCTAAGTTCTGCTGTTGGAAAATTACTGTTGTGTAGAAGAAAGTAAGAGCAACCGTGAGGAAGAAATATAGAATCCAATAAAACCAGCCATATTGCGAAAATAGATTCACTACATGACTAGCGAAGTTAGTTTTATCAGCATTAGTGAAAAATCCAGCAATTATCCCAGGCATCATTAGGAATGACATGGCAAATATTATTGGTATCATGCCAGCTTGATTCACTCGCATAGGTATATGGGTTCCACCGGATTGGCGATAAACTCTACCACCACGATAAAGGCTCCTAGCGTACTGAACAGGTATTCGTCTTTGTGCTTCAGTAAAGACTATTATTGTTACAAGAACGACTAGCGCTAATATGACAAACAGGACCAAACCCAGCGCATTATGTGCTAGAGCTCCTTGACCAACTAATTTTGGTAAAGTACAAACAATGCCGGCAAAAATAATTAGAGACACACCATTGCCTATTCCGTATTCCGTTATCAGCTCACCGAGCCATACTAAGAACATCGTGCCTGCAGTCATGGCAATAATCATTGAAATTGTAGGTAGTGCATCGCCACCAGAAAAACCAATATTACTGACAACAGAACTGCGTTGAAGAATAATCAGTTGACTATATGCTTGAAGCATAGCGAGTGGAACAGTCATCCAGTGGGTATAGATATTAATTCTTGCCCTTCCTGATTCACCTTCATGTGATAGATCACGCAATCGTGGAATAACAGGCACCATTAGCTGCATAATAATTGTGGCGGTAATATAAGGGTAAACACCCATGGCAGCAACACTCATGTTTCTCATCGCACTGCCACTGAACAAATCCAGCATTCCAAATAAAGAACCTGTAGGATCGTTACCCCCCAGATAGTCATTCATGGCTGCAGCATTAGCACCAGGCACAGGCACATGAGCAACAAAGCGGAAAATAACTAAAATGCCTAGTGTAATCAGCATCTTCCGCCTGAGATCCGTCTGGCGGAAGGCATCTATCATGGATTGAAGTAACTGAGGCCTGGAACTTTTTCGCTCTTGAGTCACTGGCTGATTTCCTCTACTTTTCCTCCAGCGGACTCGATCTTCATCTTAGCTGTTTTAGTGAACTTACTTGCTTTAACAGTAAATGGTTTCTCAAGTTCGCCGTTACCTAGAATCTTAATAGGGTTTTTCAAGGATTTTATAAGTCTTTGCTCAATCAAATCTTCTGGCCCGATTTCTTTACCAGACTCAAAGCGATTAAGGCTTGATACATTAACTATTGAATACTTTCTTTTAAAAATATTATTAAAACCACGTTGTTCAGGAAGGCGCTTTGTCAATGGATTCTGACCACCCTCGAAACCGGGGCGCAGAGAAAATCCAGCACGCGCTTTCTGTCCCTTAGTACCTTTACAGGCCGTTGTACCATGTCCACTACCGGAGCCACGTCCTACTCTTTTCTTACTATGTTTAGCTCCCCGCGGTGGGATGAGATCATTCCCCCTCAACGATTTCCTCCACTATGACAAGATGTCTAACCTTCAATAACATACCCCGTATTGACGGAGAATCATCGCATTCAACAGTCTGATGTAACCGATGAAGCCCCAAAGAATGCATTGTATTCCTTTGATCACGTGAGCAACCTATCCCACTCTTCACCAATGTAACCGATAATCTAGCCAACTGAAACCTCTTTCGCCAGCAAGGACTTGCGTCGTGCGATTGCATCTTCAGGAGTCTTTAACTGACATAGCGCTTTAATGGTCGCACGAACTACATTTACCTGGTTCTCACTCCCTAATGATTTCGTAAGAATATCCTTTATTCCAGCTACTTCAAGAACAGCTCGGACACCACCGCCAGCAATCAAACCGGTTCCTTGTGAAGCTGGTTTAAGAAGAACTTTAGACCCACAGTATTTAGCACTTACCTGATAGGGGATGGTTCCGCCTTTCAGAGTCACAGTAACCATACGTTTACGTGCAACTGCATTTCCTTTACGTATTGCCTCAGGTATTTCCTTTGCCTTACCCAATCCTTCACCGACCTTACCATTACCATCACCAACAACTACCAAAGCCGTAAAACTGAAACGTCTTCCGCCTTTAACAACCTTAGCAACCCTCTTAATATGCACAAGCTTCTCATTAAAAGCTTCGCCTTGTTTTAAATCTTCCATTATCAGAACTCCAAGCCCGCTTTTCTTGCTGCATCAGCGAGAGCCTTTACGCGGCCATGATATCTATATCCGCCTCGATCAAACACCACTTTCTTTATACCGTTATCCAACGCCCGTTTCGCTATTATCTTACCAATTAATACAGCTGCCTCAGTTTTACGACTGTTATTACTTTTTAACTCATGGTCCAATGTCGACGCCGATACTAAAGTATGTCCTAGACTATCATCTATGATTTGACAATAAATATGATTTAGACTTCGATAAACGCACAGTCTAGGCCTCTCTACAGTTCCCGAAACCGATTTACGCACACGACTGTGTCTCACCTTACGCGATGTTTTCATATTGTATTTACCCATTAGCGTTTGGCTCCAGCTTTGCCTGCTTTTCCTGGTTTAATACGAACTTTTTCGTTAGAATATCTAATACCCTTACCTTTGTAGTGATCAGGTGGCCTCATTGCACGAATTTTTGCTGCTATATCACCCACAAGCTCTTTATCAATTCCTTGAACTACAAGGTGCTGTGGATCTTTAACCACAACTGAGACCCCCGCCGGCGGATTAATCTCTTTCACATGTGAGAATCCTAATTGTATTGAAACCTTTCCACCTGAAGAAGCTTGTGCTCGATATCCTACGCCAACAATTTCAAGCTCCTTCTGATATCCTTCACTTACACCAAGAATCATATTAGATAGTAGACTTCGCGTTAAACCATGTAAGGCCCGCACCTGTTTTTCATCCGATAATCTAGATACTTCAAGTAAACCATTGTTCACAGATATTGAAATATCATTGCTAAAAGAGCGGTTCAATTCACCTTTGGGCCCTTTTACCCGCACTTCACTTCCACTAATTTTTACTTCAACCCCTTTTGTTATAGGAATTGGCATCTTGCCAATACGAGACATTATCTTCCTCCATTACCATACAAAACAGATAAGTTCCCCACCTACTCCATCTTGCCATGCTTTCTTACCAGAAATAACGCCCTTCGGTGTAGACAGTATAGCCATACCAAGTCCACCATAGACACGCGGTATTTCTGATTTGGATACATATATCCTTAAGCCAGGTTTAGAAATCCTCTGCATGCCTTCAATGACAGACTCTCTCTTATCAGTATATTTCAAATATACCTTAATAATCCTCTGTTGCTTTCCCTTTACTACTTCATATTCTTTTATGAAGCCTTCATCACGCAAGATTTTAACCACAGCAAGCTTCACCTTCGATGATGGCACAAGCACAAAATCATGCCGAGCCATCGTGGCATTTCTAATTCTTGTCAGCATATCGGCGATCGGATCTGTTACCATACTCAACCTTTATCAAAACAATTTCTTACACACAAAGAATAACTTACCAACTGGACTTTCTGACACCAGGAATCTTTCCCTCAAGTGCCAGCGTACGAAAACATATACGGCAAAGCCCGAACTGACGTATATATCCTCTTGCCCTGCCACACAACTGGCATCGGTTTTTCTGCCTCACCTGAAATTTCGGTGTTCTATGCGCTTTTACAATCCTTGATACTTTAGCCATATTCTAATTAACACAACCTCTTTCACTATTGTAATCAACGAGAGAAGGGCATCCCCATAAGTTCAAAAAGCTTAATACCCTCCTTATTACTACGTGCGGTTGTAACTATACAGACTTCCAACCCTCTGATCTTGTCAACTTTATCATAGGATATCTCAGGAAATATCGTTTGATCCTTTAATCCAAGTGTATAGTTTCCCATGCCATCAAAAGCCTTTCGATTCAGTCCCTGGAAGTCACGTATCCGAGGTAAAGCAACACTGATGAGTTTATCTAGGAACTCATACATCCGCTTTCCTCTCAAAGTAACCATAACTCCGATGGGCATACCTTTGCGTAATTTAAAACTGGCTATCGATTTTCGAGCCTTTGTTATCACAGGGTGTTGCCCTGTAATAACTGCGATATCCTGTTGGGCAGCCTCTAGAGCCTGAGCATGCTGTATCGCTTCCCCCAACCCAACGTTTATTACTACTTTTACCACTCTAGGTGCCTGCATTACGCTAGTATAGTTAAACTCTTTCATTAAAGCAGGTAATATCTCCCGCTGGTACTTTTCCTTCAATCGAGACATTAACTAATCACCTCGTTACATTTACCACATACCCTTGCGCGTTTGCCGCCCTCAAGTATTCCTGATCCAACTCTCACGGGCTTATTGCACTTTGGACATAACAACATAACATTAGAAATCCGGATCGGCGCCTCTCGTTCTATAATTCCTGCCTGTCTAGCTTGTCCCCGTGGTTTCATATGACGTTTAATAATATTGATACCTTCGATAATCAGTACCCCATCTCGAGGCATGACTTGACGCACTTTGCCCTTCTTGCCTTTATCCTTTCCGGCTATTATTAATACGATGTCTTCTCTCTTGATTCTCATATTACAGAACCTCTGGTGCCAATGACAGAATCTTCATGAAATTTTTCTGTCTCAACTCCTGCGCCACCGGACCAAGAATTCGTGTTCCCTTCGGATTATTTTTCTCATCAAGTATTACCGCAGCATTATCATCGAATTTTATATATGAACCGTCTGGACGCCTATATTGCTTTGCCGTCCGTACAACAACTGCACGCACTACCTCATGATTTTTAACAGTGCCTCCCGTTTGTGCTTCTTTAACGGCTGCAACGATTATATCGCCCACACGGGCATACTTTTTGCGGGTTCCACCAGGTATATGTATACACATAATACTCTTAGCACCCGTGTTATCCGCTACTTTTAACCTGGTTTGAGGCATTATCATTCTGAATCACCCTTAGATAATATCTTTGCCACTTTCCAGCGCTTATCTTTTGAAAGAGGCCTAGTCTCTTCTATCAACACTACATCACCTATTTTACAGGCATTTTGTTCATCGTGAGCTTTAAACCTGCTCAAATGTCTTACACGTTTCTTGTAAAGGCGATGAGGTATGTAATACTCAACCATAACAACAACGGTCTTTACCATCTTATTGCTTACAACACGCCCTATTTTTTTCTTCTTACTATTTCTGGTCTCTGTAACCAATGTATAATTACTCCTCTACTGTAATTCCCGCTCCCTCATTACTGTCTTTATCTTAGCTATCCTTTTCCTGACATTTCGAATCTCATGATAATTACTTAGCTGCTTGGTAGCAAGTCGAAATCTTAAATTAAACAACTCTCGATACGACTCATCGAGTTTTTTCTTCAGTTCATCAGTATTTAAATTACGAATCTCCGTAACTTTCACCCTAGGCTCCCTCTATTCCCCGATATCTGCATCCCTGCGTACAAATCTCGTGGGTATCGGCAACTTGTGAGATGCTAACCGCATTGCTTCTTTAGCTGCATCCTCTTTAACACCGCCTATTTCAAATAATATCCTTCCAGGTTTGGTCACACAGACCCAATGATCAACAGCTCCTTTTCCACTCCCCTGACGTGTCTCCGCCGGTTTAGCAGTGACAGGCTTATCTGGAAATACACGAATCCATAATTTACCACCTCTGCGTACGTAACGAATTATTGCACGTCTTGCTGCTTCTATCTGCCGTGATGTAAGCCAACATGCACCTTGCGCTTGAAGCCCGTACTCGCCAAAGGCTATTGTATTCCCAGCATTAGCAATGCCTTTCCTTCTCCCACGACTCTGCTTTCTATATTTAACTCTTTTAGGCTGTAACATTAAATTTTTCCTCGCTCAGCGAATAACCAGATGTTTACTTAATCTTTACTAGATTCCTTCTCCACGTTAGTTTTAAATTTGGCTTTCGATTTCGATTTACTTTCTTTTTGCTCTTTTTCAGATATCGTCTCGCCTGGAATCACTGCAGTTTCACTGGTATCCGATGATTCAACCACCTTTGTCTTTACTTTATCTTTAGCTTTAACCCTTGTTTTAGGCTTCTCTTTTTTCTCTCCTGCCACCTCGGGCTGTGTACTGATTACTTTGGTCTTTGTTTTCACTTTGGAACGGCTTTTAGAGGCCGCTCTTTCCTCCACAATTGTTACCTTCTCACCACCAGATTCAGCTTTCTTGAGTTCCTCATTCTCTATATTTATAGATGATTCTTCGTTCTCCACTTTTACTATAGCTGTATCCACAGAATCCATACTATCTACAGGGACTGGATTCTTTTCTTCAATACTCAACTGTTCTGTATCCTTTACAGGAGTAGAAGTTTCTTCCTTAAACTTCTCATACTCTGGAATGATATCACCTTTATAAATATAAACCTTGACCCCAATTGTACCTAAAGTTGTATGTGCCGTTGCAGTAGCATAATCTATATCTGCACGCAATGTATGAAGCGGCACCCTTCCTTCATGAAGCGTTTCTGTCCTCGCATATTCAGAGCTCCCCACCCTTCCAGCGCAAGATATTTTTATTCCCTGCGCACCTCTTTCCATTGCCCTAAATATAGCTTGCTTCATCGCCCTCCTATGAGATATACGACGCTCCATCTGCTGAGCTATACTCCTTGCCACAAGGAATGCATCCAGCTCAGGTTGAGATACTTCCTGTATATTAAGCCTGACACGCTTACCAGCGATCTGCTCCAATAGCGATCGGGTCTCATCAACACGTTGCCCGCCCCGACCAATAACTATTCCAGGCCTAGACGTATGGACAGTAACTGTGATCTGATTCGATGCGCGCTCTATCTCAACCTTGGCAATATCATCATCCTTATATTTAGAGGCAATAACATTCCTAATACGCAGGTCTTCCTGAAGCATGTCAGTATAATGCTTATCGGCATACCATCTTGACTGCCAGTCTTTTGTGATACCTAACCTAAAGCCTATTGGATGTACCTTCTGACCCAATCATTCCTCCTCTTTAACCGTGACAGTTATATGACTAGAACGTCTAAGAATTGGTTTTACTCTACCTCTCGGTCCAGCTTGAAATCGCTTCATAGTACGACCCTCATCGATGAGAATATTGATTATCTTCAAATTCGACGGAGTCATTTCATAGTTATTCTCCGCATTAGCCGAAGCCGACTTAACAGCCTTGGCTATAGATTGTGCTGATGGTGATGGCAAGAATTTCAATATAGTTAGGGCCTCATCCACCTTCTTGCCCTTTACCAAATCAGCCATCAACCTTAACTTTCTTGGTGATGTGCGTACATTCGTTGCTATAGCTTTTACTTCCATATATTTATTGTGCCGCTTTCTTCACTACAGTTACCTTCTCGGCCTTACCTGAATGCCCTCTAAATGTCCTAGTAAATGCAAACTCACCGAGTTTATGCCCTACCATATTCTCAGTAATAAATATCGGCACGTGTCTTCTTCCATCATGCACAGCTATTGTATGTCCTATCATATCAGGGATAATCGTCGAAGCTCGTGACCAAGTCTTAATAACTACTTTCTCACCCGATTTGTTAAGCGCATCTACTTTTTTCAGTAACTGTGCTTCGACAAATGGCCCCTTCTTTGTTGATCTTGACATTCAACTGACCTCTTCTGCACCCCTATTATTTCTTGTTCCTTCGTCTGACAATCATATTATCAGTTCTCTTATTTTTTCGAGTGATATATCCTAAAGTCGGTTTCCCCCAAGGAGTTTTAGGACCAGGTAAACCAATAGGACACCTACCTTCACCACCTCCATGGGGATGGTCTCTCGGAGTCATAGCCGAACCGCGTACTGTCGGACGAACGCCCATATGTCTCTTTCTACCTGCCTTGCCAAGTTTCACATGCTGGTGATCTACATTACCTATTTGTCCAATAGTAGCATAACACTCCAAACGTATCTTTCTCAGTTCAGATGAAGGCATACGGATCAAGGCATAATCACCCTCTTTTGCCATGAGTTGTGCAACTGCTCCAGCACTTCTCACGAGTTGTCCGCCTTTCCCAGCATATACTTCAATATTGTGAATTGATGTGCCAGTCGGTATAGATTTAAGAGGCATACAATGACCTGTTTTAATATCTGCCTTTTCCCCAGCCATAATTTTGTCGCCAACTCTCAGGCCTATAGGCGAAAGAATATATCGACGTTCACCATCAATGTATTGGATAAGCGCAATTCTAGATGAACGATTCGGATCATATTCGATAGCGATTACTTCTCCCTGAATATCGTGTTTATCACGTTTAAAATCAATACTGCGATACATACGTTTAGCCCCACCACCACGATGACGAATTGTTATCCTTCCTTGATTATTCCTACCAGCTTTACTTTTGAGAGGACTTACCAAGGCTTTTTCCGGCTTCCATTTTGTTATCTCTTCAAATGAGGAGCCTGTCATGCCTCTGCGCCCAGGCGATGTAGGTTTATATTCTTTAATAGGCACTTATTTCTCCTTACACTCCCTCAAAGTACTCTATTTTCTGCCCCTGTTTAATGGTAACTACAGCCTTTTTTCGAGGAGCTACCTGGCTTCTCCTCTTTCCTGGACCTCTCCATTTAGCAGGCATTGTGACCACATGAACATTTACCACATTTACTTTGAATGCTAGCTCCACAGCTTCTTTTATTTGTTGTTTGCCGGCTGTTTTAGCCACTTCAAATGTATATATCGACTTCTCTTGTTGTGAAGTGCTCTTCTCGGTGATTATTGGGCGTTTTAGTACCTCAAGTATCTGCATTTCCTATTCCTTTGTCTCTAGAAGCTCTTTCGTCGATGGTTTCCAAAGTTCTTCTACTTTCTTGATTGCCGGCAGTGAAATCAATACTTGGCGATGAGCTAGCAAATCACCAACGTTCAACATATAAACTGGAAGTACGACTGCCGATTCCAAATTTCTCGCTGATTTACATATATTAGTATCTGGCTCATCGGTCACAATGATAAGAGAAGCACCTAAACCTAGAGATTTTACAGTGTTTACTATCTCTTTTGTATTAGGTTCACTGAATGAAAGTTTATCAATAATCTTTATCTCATCATCCGCTATCTTACTAGATAAAACACATCTCAAAGCTAGCCTTCTCATCTTTTTAGGCATTGCTTGTCTATAGCTCCTAGACTGCGGCCCAAAAATAATACCTCCGCCTCTTATCAATGGAGAACGAGAGCTTCCGCGACGCGCACGACCAGTACCTTTTTGCTTGTAAGGCTTCTTGCCACCGCCAGATACCTGACCACGAGTTTTTACTCCAACTGTCCCCTGCCTCGCATTAGCATTCTGCCTGACTATTGCCTGGTGCACTACCGCTGTATTCATAGGAACACTAAAAACACCATCGCTAAGATTGACCTTATCGACAACCTTCCCCAATGAATCATATACCGCAACCTGTACCACCTTAAAAACCCTCCGGGCAGACATTTGACAGTCTACCATCACACAGATATAATACCCTTTCAGCTTTATCAGCTAGCCGCCGATCATGAGTCACCACAATAAAAGTCTTCTTCTTCTCTTTATTTAAGCGCAATATGATATCTATAATCTCTGCACTGGTCTTGGTGTCTAAATTCCCGGTTGGCTCGTCAGCAAGTATAACTCTCGGATTCATTATTAATGAACGAGCAATAGCTACCCTTTGCTGCTCTCCACCGGAAAGCTCACCAGGCTTGTGGTGCAGGCGGTCTTCTAAGCCAACTAGCTTTAAAAGACGCACAGCCCTCCTATAATACCTCTTATTACCCCTGATTGGCAATACTGGGCTGAGCACATTTCGCAAAGCGCTTAAAGTGGGTACAAGATAATATGTCTGGAAAATAAAACCCAGCTTCTCCCGGCGCACCTTATATAATTTGTTTTCCGCCATAGTACTTGTCTCTACACCACCGATCACAACCCGTCCCTTAGTCGGACGATCCAACGCTCCTAAAATATTTAACAAGGTCGTCTTACCGCTTCCCGACGGACCCAGAATCGCTACAAACTCTCCATCTCTCACTTTAAGGTCAACCGATGTAAGAGCAACTACCCTAGTCCTGCCTCTGCCGTATACCTTTGTAACTTTCCTTGCCACAATGATATTTTCATGTGGCGCTTCATCCGCATGCTCGCCCTGCTTTTCAGTTAACGCTTGCCCTTCGTTCATGCCAACCAAACTATACTGCCCGCAAACTCTCAATAGGACTGACCCTCGCCGCTCTAACAGCAGGATACAATCCACCAATGACTCCCATCGCTACACCAAAGCAAACGATTATCAGTACCAAACGCCATGTTATAATGCCAATATCCATATTCGAATACACATTTATCAACTGTAACGCACCATATCCCATTAGAAGCCCTACAACAGCCCCCAACAAGCCCACCGTAATCGCTTGTCCAACCACCGAACTTACTAAATTGAAATTAGACCAGCCGGACGCCTTAAAGATGCCGAATTCCTTGGTTCTCTCGATAACCGATATCAGCATTACAATGAAGATAGAAAATCCTCCAGCCACTGCAGCAACCACCGACACTATCCAAAAGAAAATGTTCATCTGACTCAACATATCGTCAAATCTTTCTATCATATCGGCTGCAACAGACGCAGCAACGGGGACCTCGCGATCGGCGAAAAGTTCCTTTATTTGTTCGGAAACTTCCTGCACATACTTGATGTCGGTTACTTCTACATGAATATAATTGGCCTCGTTCGCTGCTAATAGTGGCATGATCTTTCGTGCCGTATCAATATCGGTATATATGGATGTGTCATACAGCATATTTCCCGTTTCAAATATGCCGACCACAGTCAGAGTAACACTACTGTTACCTACGGGAACGTTTATCTCTCCTCCGAGTTTGGCATAATCTCCACCCTTCGCCTTGCCTAACGCAGCGGCCATACTTCCTAGAATTACCTCATCCTGCCCGAGTTCAGGCGCTCTACCCTCGATAATATTATCAAAGGGATTATCTTCCTCAAACGTGCTGCCCGTCATCGCGGTATCTCTATCGACGCCCCAGCAATATATTCCCATGGGGTCGCCGAAATCAGCAACTTCTGTCGTAACAAACGCCATTATCGCTGGAGATGTGGCATCATCGTTAACATTATCGATCTGCTTTATTTCATCTGCATAGGACATAGGGAATCCGACCGGGCTCGGCATCATGCTGCCCATAGGCGCTGACTCAGGATATACCTGTATCCACCCCGCCATCTCGTTCATGGTCGAGGTCATCAGGGCATCCATACCGTCAGAAATAGAAAGAAGCACTGTCATTAGCGCAACGCCTAACGCAGTGCCAATAATAGCTATAATAGCAATACCTTTTCGCCTGAAGGCATTGAGGATGGAGAATTTAAGCACTCGCTTCCTTTTTCTTTTCAGCAGCTGGTTCTTTAGTCTTTTCTACGCTTGCTTCCTTTTTCTTATCAGCAGCAGTTTCTTTAACCTTATCTGCACTGGTTTCCTTTCTCTTATCGGCCTTGGCAGAAGGTTTTAGACTCTCTGACGCCGTCACTTTTTTTATTTCCTTCGCAGATTTTTTTATGAGCAGAATACCACCTTTCGCACCCGGCACCGCCCCACGAACTAAAAGTAAATTCTTCTCGGCACTAGCCTCAATAACCTCCAGCCCGCGCACAGTAACACGCTCATTCCCCATATGACCAGCCATGCGTAAGCCTTTCCACACCCTCCCTGGGAATGTAGTAGAGCCTATAGCTCCCGGCGCACGCTGACGATCTGACTGCCCATGAGTTATCGGCCCTCCCCCAAAATGATGACGCTTCACCGTTCCAGCAAATCCCCGCCCCTTGGATATTCCAATTACATCCACGATATCATTAGGTTTGAAAATACTCACATCAACCTTTTGTCCAAGTTCTATGTTGGACACATCATTCAAACGAAATTCTCGAAGATATTTTAGATTCCCTGTCTTTTTTAAATGTCCTTTTTCCGGCTGAGTAAGACTCTTAGTATCACCGAATCCCAGTTGAACCGCATTATAACCTTCTTTTTCAGCTCGTTTGAGCTGAGTAACAAAGCAAGGACCAGCTTCAATAGCTGTGATCTGCACGACATTCCTATGCTCATCGAATAGCTGAGCCATGTCTTTCTTGCGTCCGATAATTCCGTTTATCATTTCCTTAACACTTCTTTTATATATTTTTCAAACATTCACGCACAGCGCGTTCTATCCGAAATATTTCTCTTACTTTAGAGCTTTATTTCTATATCAACACCAGCTGGTAAATCCAATTTTGTCAGCGTATCTATCGTTCTTGATGAAGGCTCTACTATATCGATTAAACGCTTATGTGTACGAATCTCAAATTGCTCACGAGAATCCTTATCAACATTGGGAGAACGGTTTACGCAGAATTTTTTTATATGTGTCGGCAGAGGAACTGGACCGACCACCTTGGCACCGGTCTGCTCCGCTGCTTCAACAATTTGCTCCGCCGATTGATCAAGAATCCTGTAATCGAAAGCTTTGAGTTTTATACGTATCTTTTGCTTTGGCATAAAATAGATCCTCCCACTTTAATGTGAAGCTGTTCTGCAATATCGGGGGGCAGCTTTTCATATCTATAGAATTCCATTGTATATGTAGCTCTACCTTGGCTCATAGATCTCAGGTTAGTCGCGTATCCAAAGGTCTCAGATAATGGAATAATACACCGTATTATTCTTGAATCTGAACGACTGTCGACACTGGCTATTTGAGCTCTCCTTGAATTCAAATCTCCAAGTATATCACCAATAGATTCCTCCGGCGTCACCACTTCCATTTTCATTACAGGTTCAAGAATTATAGGCTTGGCTTTCTTTACGCCTTCCTTCAATGCCATTGCGCCAGCAATCCTGAATGCAACATCGGAAGAATCAACTTCGTGATAACTACCATCATATAGGATGGCCTTAATATCTGTTAGTGGATACCCTAGCAAGGCTCCACCCTGCATCGCTTCCCTACAACCAGCTTCCACATGATGTATGAATTGTTTCGGAATTGCTCCACCCTTTACCTTATCAATAAACTTGAACCCGCTACCACGTTCTCCAGGTTGAAGCTCAACCATAACATGACCATATTGACCTTTTCCCCCCGACTGTTTAATAAATCTTCCTTCAGACTTCACCGGGACCGAAATAGTTTCTTTATAGGCAACCCTCGGCTTTCCCACATTTGCATCAACCTGAAACTCCCGCATCAACCTATCGATAATGATATCTAAATGTAGCTCACCCATTCCTGATATAATTGTCTGTCCTGTCTCATCATCATAGCGGGTGACAAAAGTGGGATCTTCCTGGGCTAGCTTCGCTAGGGATTCATCAAGTTTATCTTGGTCACCTCTAGATTTTGGCTCTATAGTCACAAATATCACCGGCTCCGGAAATCGAATCGTCTCAAGGACTACGGGAGCATTCGTGTTACACAAAGTATCACCAGTATATGTATCCTTCAATCCTACAGCAGCGGCAATATCTCCAGCTTCAATCTGCTTTATCTCTTCACGATGATTAGCATGCATCTGGAAAAGTTTCCCAATTCTCTCCTTATAATCTCGCGTGGAGTTATAGACATGAGAACCAACCGATGTCCTCCCAGAGTAAACCCTGATATATACCAATCTCCCGAAAAATGGATCTGAGACTATTTTGAAAGCTAGGGCGGTAAATGGATCATTTCCTAATGGCGAGCGCTTAATTTCTTTCTCAGTCCTGGGATCAAACCCTATTGCCGGCGGGATATCCAAGGGTGAAGGCAAATATGCTACTATACTATCAAGCACACGCTGCACACCTTTACTCCGTAAGGCGCTTCCACACAAAACAGGAATAATCCTATTGGCTATCGTTGCACGCCTCAGCGCCGCAATGACATCACTTACTTTAAAATTAGCACCGTTGACATACATATCCATAAATTCTTCATCGTTTTCAGCGAGTTGCTCAACCAATGCTTCCCGATATCGTGCTGCTTGATTTGCCAAATCATAAGGGACTTCCTGTAGAATCGGCTCCTCGGTATAATCACCAGAATAAATCCAAGCTTTCTCTGTAATTACATCAATAATCCCCTTAAATGAGCTCTCTGCTCCGAGCGGCACTTGTATTGGAAGGGCATTCGCCCCTAGCCTATCTCTTATTGTCTTTATAGAGTTTTCAAAATCAGCTCCAACCCTATCCATTTTATTAATAAAGCAAATACGAGGAACCCCATAACGATCAGCTTGTCTCCAGACTGTCTCAGATTGAGGCTCTACTCCGGATACAGCATCAAAAACTACTATGCCACCATCGAGAACACGAAGGCTACGCTCTACTTCAGCAGTGAAATCGACGTGTCCAGGTGTATCAATGATGTTAATACGATGATCAAGCCAATAGCATGTTGTCGCAGCTGCTGTGATTGTGATCCCGCGTTCCCTCTCCTGAGTCATCCAGTCCATGATCGTGGTCCCATCGTCCACTTCACCAAGTTTATGTGTACGTCCCGTATAATAAAGTATCCGCTCAGTAAGAGTGGTCTTGCCAGCATCAATGTGAGCAATAATGCCAATATTTCTTATCTTATCAAGAGGGAATGAACCGTGCATCAACCTCACCACCGATAATGTACAAAGGCCCTGTTGGCCTCAGCCATCTTATGCGTGTCTTCTCGCTTCTTAATAGTAGCGCCTTGTTTTTTTGAAGCATCGACAAGCTCAGCAGCTAACTTCTCCGCCATTGACTTGCCCGCACGCGCCTTAGCTGACTTCAGAATCCATCGAATGGCAAGCGACAACCCGCGCTCCTGCTTTACTCCAACTGGAACCTGATAAGTAGCACCTCCCACTCGACGAGGCTTCACTTCCAAGAGAGGAATAGCATTTTTTATAGCCAGATCTAGCACCGCTACTGGATCGCCTTTTTCCTGTTCAGCTATTATACTCATTGCACTATATACTATTTTCTCCGAAGTCGTTTTTTTACCACGGTTCATTATCCTGGTTATAAACTTGCTTACAGTAACGCTGTGATACCGTGGATCGGGCAGGACAGTCCTTTTTATTGACTTAGATCTTCTCGCCATTCTATGCTCCACTAGGCTGCTTGGCTATTTTTGCACCATATTTGCTTCGGCCTTGCTGTCTTTTTTCCACTCCGGTCGTATCTAGGGCACCACGTATAATGTGATACCTTACTCCAGGTAAGTCTTTAACACGACCACCACGTATGAGAACCACTGAGTGCTCCTGTAGGCTGTGCCCCTCGCCGGGTATATATGCAGTAACCTCCATCATATTAGACAACCTAACCCTCGCAACTTTACGAAGAGCCGAATTTGGCTTCTTCGGGGTTACCGTCTTAACTTGAGTGCAAACACCGCGCTTTTGTGGAGACCCTTCCCCTGACTTCATCCGTCGTTTGAGAGAATTATAGGTAAAATGCAGTGCAGGGGTCTTTCCCTTCTTTTTATTTCTAATTCGCCCTTTTCGCACCAACTGATTTACTGTGGGCACAAACACCTCCAGTGAATAATTAAAGGTCGTAAGCCTCAAAGCTTAGCCGCTCTGCCATCCCGGCCTCGCTGGCTTATCGACCTTTGGCTTTTTGCTTTGCCTACATAGAGACTAAGCGCTAAATTTAGAATTTACCATTATTTATTCGCTGTGTCAAGTACAATCATTGACTATCAAAATCAGTCGACTTATTCTTTAATCATGAAACGCCGCATCGATCTCATTCTGGTTGAACGCGGGCTGGCAGAAAGCTGTGAAAAGGCTCAAGCACTAATCATGGCCGGAGATGTCTACGTCGATGATATATTAGCCGAAAAGCCTTCCATGCAGATAGCAGAGAGTTCCTCTATACGGCTCCGCGACAAGCTGCCCTTTGTTGGAAGGGGCGGCATCAAGCTGGAACACGCGCTCGCAGAATTTAATATCGACGTCTCATCACTCACTGCAGCTGACATAGGGGCTTCCACGGGTGGATTCACCGACTGTCTTCTACAACATGGGGCTAGAAAGGTCTACGCCATCGATGTCGGATATGGACAAATCGCCTATAGATTGCGCACCGACCATCGAGTGGTGGTAATAGAGCGCACCAATGCAAGGTATCCATTGCCGATACCAGAACAAATCGATATAGCCACCATTGATGTATCATTTATCTCGCTCGAAAAAATAGTGCCCAACGTCTCAACTATAACAAAGCGCGGAGGAAGGATAGTCTGTCTAATAAAACCACAGTTTGAGGCCGGCAAATCTCTTGTCGAGAAAGGCGGCCTGGTGAAGAACCCCAGTGTCCATGCTCAAGTACTTGGAAGATTTATCTCGTGGTCGATCGATAGAGGATATAGCCTTATCGGGCTCACACCATCACCGATATACGGAAACTCCGGTAACAGGGAATTCTTCGTGTTATTAAAGGTAGAATGATGAATAAGGAAAACGTTTGTTTTGACTCAGATGGCCTCAAATTGAAAGGCCAGCTCTTTTTCCCGGGAAGAACTCATTATCCAGTGCTGTGCCTTTGCCACGGCATGCCACGAGGCGGAACGGCAGACCCCAATGACCGCGGCTATGCCGGACTGGCAGAAAGGTTTGCTGAAGAAGGATTCCTGACAGTGGTTTTCAATTTTAGGGGAGCCGGTGAAAGCGAAGGTAACTTCGATATCCTAGGCTGGACTGAAGACCTCAAGGCTGTACTTAAATATATATATACAATGAACAAGACCGACACTAAAAATATTTCTCTGATGGGATTCAGCGCCGGCGCCGCCGTCTCAATATACGTAGCAGCACAGGACAAACGTATAACTTCCGTTATCAGCTGTGCATGTCCAGATACTTCCCGCCTTGCGAAGAATCGTGAATTTGCCCAGAAGGTAGTGGACGATTACCGCAAGATGGGCGTAATAAAGGATGCCAACTTCCCTCATTCCCTGCAATCATGGATGCAAGGTTTCGATGAGGTGTATTCAGGCAAATGGATCGATAGGCTAGCACCACGCCCTGTTCTTTTAATTCATGGCGATCAGGACGACGTAGTATCTCCAACTAGTGCTTTCAACCTCTACAAACAGGCAGGAGAGCCCAAAGATTTATTAATCATCAAAGGGGCTGGGCACAGGCTGCGAATATCAGAAGAAGCTATGAGCTATGCACTTGGCTGGCTCAAATCCCATAGGATTAGGGATTGACCCTGCCCTATATGAATAATATAATCATATCAGGGGAACCAAGACGCAGATGAAAGAATGTTGTGCCCTCTATGGCGTGTACGCCCCCGGAGAAGATGTAGCCAGGCTCACATACTTTGGGCTCTTCGCCCAACAGCACCGTGGACAGGAAAGTTCCGGAATCGCAACCGCGGATGGCAAGCAAATCTACTGTCATACAAAGATGGGCCTCGTATCGCAAGCATTCGACAACGATACACTTGAACGACTAGGTGGCCACATAGCAATCGGGCACAACCGATATTCAACTACAGGTTCAAGTCGAGCTGAAAACGCCCAACCGATAATTGTTACAGGGCCAACAGGAAAAATGGCCTTGGCGCATAACGGAAATATCGTGAACGCCAGTGAACTGCGCAAACAATTAGAAAGTCAGGGCTTCAACTTTCGCACTACTTCCGACTCCGAAGTAATAGCTAATGTTATCATAGCATCACCTCAGAAATCCTTGCTGGAAAAAATAAGATCCGCTATGAAGAGGCTCATTGGTGCCTATTCATTAGTAATTCTCACGGAAGATACTCTGTACGGCGTGCGTGACCCCTTAGGCGTGCGCCCACTCTGCCTAGGCAAACTAGACGGGGGATGGGCCATCGCTTCAGAAAGTTGCGCCTTAGACCATACCACCGCCCAGTTCATTCGGGATATAGAACCCAACGAGGTTGTGACAATAAATGCCAATGGTCTGCAAAGCTATAAAGAGGGTGACGGGAAACCGAGCGGCTTATGCATTTTTGAATTCATTTACTTCTCTAGGCCCGATAGCATCATCCAGGGTCGTCGCGTTTATTCCGCAAGAGAGGCCATGGGTGCCAAGCTTTATCAATTACATCCTGTAGATGCCGATGTGGCTTTCGGCCTCCCAGACTCAGCCACAGCTGCTGGAATAGGTTACGCTCATGCATCAGGATTACCCTACAACGAGATAATGCTAAAAAACCGGTATGTAGGACGCACCTTCATCGAGCCGCACCAACGTTTGAGAGATCTAGGTGTACAGCAGAAATTCAATCCAATGCAGGAGCGGCTCAGCGGGAAGAGGGTGGTCCTCGTCGATGACAGCATAGTGAGAGGAACAACCACTCCGCGTGTCATCAGTCTGGTGCGCAATTCCGGCGCTACAGAAGTCCATATGCGCATATGCGCCCCTCCCCTGAAATACCCATGCTGCCTCGGCGTCGACATGGCCACCAGCTGGGAGCTCATCGCCGCTCAGAAGGACATCCCAGAGATAGCCAAATTCATCGGCGCTGACACTTTAGGATATCTCACGGTAGATGCGTTAGTAGAGGCAGTAGCCCTTCCCAGGGACTATTTCTGCCTTGCCTGCTTCACCGGGCATTATCCTGTACCGGTTCAGCTCGATATGAATAAACTATGCCTAGAGATGAAAAAAGGGTGACCTTTGGTTAAACCTATCAAGAAAGCATCACAACATACATATCGAGAAGCCGGCGTAGATATCGATGCCAACGACAGGCTGAAGGAGATCATATGCCAGCATGCACGGACGACTTTCACGGGAGGCGTCGTAAGTGACATAGGCTTCTTCGGCAGTCTCTTTGAATTAAAAGGATACAAACAACCGATTCTCATCTCCAGCGCCGACGGCGTCGGCACCAAGATAAGGATCGCCTGCGCGCTGGGTAAACACGAAGGTATCGGCAAGGACATCGTGAACCACTGTGTTAACGATATCTTGACCTGCGGCGCTTCACCGCTCTTCCTCCTCGACTACATAGCCATGTCAAAGATGGATGCCGCGGTAGTCGCAAGCGTCGTTAAAGGGATCGCGGAGGCTTGCAAGGACGTAGGTTGCGCTCTCATAGGCGGAGAGACGGCTGAGATGCCGGGCACGTACCCGCCCGGCGAGTACGACCTGGTCGGCTTCATCGTCGGCGGCATCGAGAAATCGCAGATCAAGAACGGCGCCTCGATCGTACCAGGCGATGTGCTCATCGGACTTCCGTCGAGCGGATTGCATACGAACGGATATTCGCTGGTACGCCGCGTTTTCAACACCGATGCCAACCCATCCAATCTCAAACGACGTTACCCGCAGCTTGGCCGTACGCTGGGCGACGCTGTACTTGAGCCTCACAGATGTTATTACCGGCAAGTAAAGCCTTTGCTCCCTAAGATCAAAGGCCTGGCCCATATCACAGGAGGCGGCTTCCCCGGCAACCTGCCGCGCACGCTGCCAAAGTCAGTGACAGCTGTCGTCGATAAAAGCTCATGGGAAGTACCGCCTTTATTTAAGATCATTCAGCGCACAGGCAACATCGCCGAAGAGGAGATGTATCGCGTCTTCAACATGGGTATAGGTATGATACTGATCTGCGACCCGGCGGACAGCTCCAGGCTGACAAAGAAGCTGCACGACGCTGTTGTCATCGGCGAAATCACCAAGCGTAAATCTAACGAAGAACGCATCAGAATCGTCTAGGAGGCAACATTGCGCGCAATCGTAAGCGTCTCTGATAAAAAAGGTATTGTTGAATTCGTTAAAGGCCTCATCGAGCTGAAGGTGGAGATATTCAGCACAGGCGGCACAAAGAAGGCGCTTGTTGACGCCGGCCTAGCGGTGCACAGCGTCAGCGACATCACCGGATTCCCCGAGATACTGGACGGGCGCGTCAAGACGCTGCACCCGATGATCCACGGCGGCATCCTGGCGCGGCGCGACCTGAAAGACCACATGTCGCAGCTCAAGGAGAAGAAGATAACACCTATAGACATGGTAGTGGTCAATCTCTATCCCTTCGTCCAGACGATATCGAAAGATGGTGTAACCATAACCGACGCGCTGGAGAACATCGATATCGGCGGACCGACGCTGATACGCGCCTCGGCCAAGAACTTCCCCGGCGTCATCGTGATAGTCGATCCTGCGGATTACAAGCCGATGCTGGAAAAGCTGCGCGCCGGAGATATCAGCCCCGAGGAGAGAAAACGGCTGGCGCAGAAGGCCTTCCAGCACACAGCGATTTACGACACTGCTATCTCGAGCTACCTACGCCCCAAAGATGAGATCTTCCCCGCCGACATGACCATAGCTATTCATAAGATTCAGGACCTGAGCTACGGCGAGAACCCGCACCAGAAGGCAGCCTTCTACAAAGAGGAAATAATCGGCAAGAGGGAACCTGGCATAGCCAGCGCCGTGCAGATTTCCGGTAAAGATCTCTCCTATAACAATATAATGGACATGGATAGCGCGATACGCGCGGCGAGCGAGTTCTCTGAGCCTACCATAGCTATAATCAAACACACCAACCCATGCGGTCTGGCCTCGCACCCACGCCTGGCCGAGGCCTATCGCAGGGCGCTCACCGGCGACCCTGTATCAGCATTTGGCGGCATCGTCGCCTCCAATAGAAGGATCGACGAAGCCACAGCGATAGAAATATGCAAGACACACTTCGACGCGATGATCGCGCCGGGCTACGACAAGGAAGCGCTGGAGATGCTGTCGAAACGCCAGATGCGTATCATGACTATTAATGATATAGTACCTAGACACACGTCCACACTGGAGATTAGACGCGTGAGCGGCAGCGGCTTCCTGGTGCAGACAACCGACTGTACTGCTGATAGCATACCAATGAAGGTCGTATCGAAACGCAAGCCAACCAAGCAGGAGATAGCAGACCTGACCTTCGCCTGGCGCGCCGTGAAGCTGGTTAAATCCAACGCCATTGTCCTTACAAAGGACAACGAGCTGCTGGGCATGGGCGCGGGCCAGCCCAGCCGTGTGGACAGCGTAGCCATCGCCATAAAGAAGGCTGGAGACCGGGCCAAAGGCAGCGTGCTCGGCTCCGACGCATTCTTCCCCTTCCCCGACGGCGTAGAGCTCGCCGGCGAGGCAGGCATCACCGCCATCATCGAGCCTGGTGGCTCTAAAAAGGACAATGAAGCCATAGACGCGGCTGACAAGTACAACATAGCTATGGTATTTACCGGAATGCGTCACTTCAGACATTAGAATTTAGAACGTCGTTACGAGGAGACGAAGGCAACGAAGCAATCTCGACCATGCGATGAAGGAATTAAAAGAGATTGCTTCGCTACGCTCGCAATGACAAGGAAAAATATATGACTACTGTCTCTGTTGTTATACCTGTTTACAACGAAGAGAGGGCGCTTCCGGACAGCATCGCCAAGCTCCGCGATTTTCTGTCCCAGAACCTCAAACACCAGTGGCATATTGTCATCGCCGACAACGCCTCAAAAGATAAAACTTGGGAAATCGCTCAGTCCCTAGCCAAACAATATCCCGATGTGGTTCCGATTCATATCGATCAGAAGGGCCGTGGCCGCGCCCTGCGTAAAGTCTGGCTCGAAAACAAGGCGGATATCGTGAGCTACATGGACGTCGATCTCTCCACAGAACTAGATGCCTTCCCCAAGCTGGTACAGGCCATAATCGACGGCAGCGACATCGCCATCGGTTCCAGGCTGAAGCGCGGCGCCAAGACCACGCGCGGCCCCAAGCGCGAATTTACCTCTCGATGCTACAACCTTCTTATCAAGATCATGTTTTTCACCACGCTCTCCGACGCGCAGTGCGGTTTCAAAGCTGTAAGCAGGGATTGCGCGCAGAAGATACTGCCGCTGACCAGGAACAATGAGTGGTTCTTCGATACCGAACTTCTACTTCTAGCGATGAAGAACGGCTACAAGATAGCTGAGATACCAGTAACGTGGGTGGACGACCCAGGGACAACAGTCAATATACGCAGGACCGTTATCGAGGATTTAAAGGGATTGGCCAGGATTCGTTTTCACAGGATACCAAGGCCGAAATAATCAGCCTACCGGCACACCGACCTTCAGCGAAATCTATATAAGTTTAGATTATCTTTAACTCCCTCCTCCACCCCTCAAGTAAACTTCTGAACGGCATAATGGTATGGGTTTCCGGCATACCTGCCAGTACCGCATCAAGAATCTTTATCGCATCCTTCCTGGCTTTAATGTTGCTCTTAGCAGCCACTATAGCAGGCGACCACTTTTCCCGCAATTCATTTGCCTTCTCAAGCATATAGGTTCTAAACTCATCTTCACTGAGGTCACCTTGATAAAATGCGGCTATGACACCTTCCACATCGCTATCTATACCGTATACAGTGCTCTCGACATCAATTCTATTATCAATTGACTTCGGAACATCATAAGTAACTACTATAGATGTATCATCCTGAGACCTTCTTGCAACCATCTGGCCTAGAGATATGAAGCTTGCTTTCACATGTGCCAGATAATCCGCAAGTATCCTAGACCTCTCTAACTTCTGAGATTCTTCTTCAGCATATTTCCTTTTTTCCTCGATCTGTGCTTTATCCCTATCTTCAACATCCTTCTGTATCAAGAAGTGAATCCCTTCCTTGGTCAGCGGCGGATGAGATTCGATATCTTCAGCCTTCGGCTGATACCTGACCGGTTCGCGGCCCGGGAACTTGGCCATCCACCTGTCCCCCCAGGTTACAAAGAGGTCAACCGGCCCGTTTCCTCTTTGACTTGTTCTCCTATCCAGGAAAGAGAAAGGCCTCACATCTTCCAGTGCATAGAAGATGGGTATTTGAACCTCTCCCACTGCACCTATCCTGGAATTGCAGCTTGTTGCCAGTATCTTGCGTAATACAAGGCCATACCTTTTTGTTATCATCCCTACCAGATAGTTGACTAGCTCCGATACAGGCACACCCTCGATAGAGTGCACGGTGCTATTGGCATCCCCATGCCCCGTCAGCATGGGCCCCCGGTATGGCTTTCCCACCCCCAGCAATCTCAACCCGTTCAGCTCAGACATTCGATAATTGTCCGAAATGCCATACTTTTCATATATCTCGCTGCCGGAAAACTCGTACGGTACTTCGTACTCCTCCCTGGTAAGCAACAGGCCTTTCGGTTTGCCTACATTCAATATCACCACCCCCAGAGGCAGGTACCCGTCATCCACCATAACCATCTTGGAATCCGTAGCTATGACAAAAACTGTCAGATGCTTATAAGATATGGTGGTCAGAAATCTTGTATTTTTAGGCAGGCTGCGCTCGACAACCTCCTTGAGGAACTGCACTTCCTTGCTGGTCTTGAACTCATAAGGCGCCTGCAACGGTTCTTGAGGGACATCCTTTGAACTTGCAGGATTGTTTGAATTTCTATTTTCAGTCATGAGAGTATTAATCTTACTAGAAATAATTTGGCTGGGGAACCAGGATTCGAACCTGGGCCAACAGATCCAGAGTCTGCTGTCCTACCACTAGACGATTCCCCAGCGCGTTTGACTATTATACCGCAAGCTATGGCTCCTGGCAAAACTCGACATGGGTATCTTCAGAGGATTGACCCTTCAATGGTTTCTATATGCGCTTCCGGGAATCGGTACGACGGCGCTGGGACGACGTCTCCTGAGACTCTTTCCCAGATTCTTCCCTGGTTTCATCACATGAACCCTGCGAATCGACAAAAGGCAAACCGGCCATACCGCAGCAGCCTGTGGCTGCGCTGACCCCCCAGGGCTTATCAACAAACGACTCACACCCTTTTGCGCGAACCTCCGGGCTGATACGTCCTTTCAGGTTGCATTCGTTTTCATTTTTTTCATACATGCAGAACATGCAGTTCATAATATCTCACCTAATAATAGATTAAATCGTTCCGAAATTTATGTCAAAGTTTACTCAGCCTTGCGACAGCACTGTCGATGCGCTTCAGACACCTGTCGCGGCCCAGCACCGCCATCGTCTGGAACAGCGGAGGCGCAGCGATGCGTCCGGTCACCGCTATACGTATTGACCCGAAAAGCATGCCTGTCTTTATGTCAAGCTCTGTAGCGAGGGCCCGCAGCGCGCTCTCAAGCGCATCGTGCTCGAAGGCGCATCCCACCAGCTTCTCTCTGGCTGCGGCCAACCTGGATGCCGCCTTCT
>Ga0172363_10000198_pt1 | contig 40683 bp, 37 predicted proteins | sample LakKivs2_kivu2a2_FD_114541 | JGI IMG/M metagenome (GOLD analysis project Ga0172363, IMG submission 114541) | Sediment microbial communities from Lake Kivu, Rwanda - Sediment s2_kivu2a2 | ecosystem: Environmental > Aquatic > Freshwater > Lake > Sediment | place: Rwanda: Western Province, Lake... | reverse complement strand
GATCTGGGTTCGGATTCCCGGGTTATCCCGACCTCGATCGCTCGGGTTTCAGACGACATCGAGGAGCGGTGCCCGAGCACTCCTGAGAGCGGCTCCCTCCGAGCGTCCACCTTCCCAACAGTTTCTTCGCCCAGTCCTGTGGGGCCTAGGTGTCCTCAGGTAGACGTTCTCATTGATGCAGATCCGACACGCAGAGAGTTGCCCCTCCACGCGTTCGGCCTGTACCCGACCTACCCTCGCGGGACATCCCAATTGTGGTCGCGATTGTTAATTAAGCTTGCCAGAAATCGGACTAGCCCTATAAGTCAAGTGGAATGAAGGAAGGCTGCAGTGCCCCGAGATTCAACGCGCGTTGCGCCTACTGCTTCTCCTTCTTGACGAATAGCCTGACGTACACCAATATCAGCAGACCCGCAAGGACAGCGGGCAGCCCATACAATCCCAAGCCCTCACTACTTGTGATGCCCATTCTTACGAGTATTGGTTGCGCGACCGCCCCGAAGGCGGTCAGAGTAGCTCCGAGAAGTTCCAGAAGGCCAAGCCCGAAGCCCGACGTCCTAGGCGCCGGTACGGTCTTGAGCCAGCCCAACGCGAAGATGCAGACGAGGGCCGCAACCGTCAGCAAGGTGGAGAGCCTGAGCGTAGGCATGAAGGCGAACTGGACGGCGGTCACAGCCGCTATCAGCAGGAGCCCGCCCGCTCCTCTGCTGAGGAACCTCTGATAGGAATCTTCGGACGTGAAGGGGTAGCAGGGAAGCATCACCGCGATGAGAAGACAGGCCTGAGATCCGTAGAGCAAGGCTGTATTGCTGAAGAACCCGGACACGCCCAGAAGGACCATCCCCGCCGCGAAACCCAGCAATGACAGATAGAGGAAGACATTTCCGATCAGATCTAGGTTGGATCTCTCCTGTTTCTGGGCGGCCATTATGGCCGTCCCGCGGGCGGCTCCGTTTTAACCTTTTCCACCGTTTTTGCCGCTATCACCAAGAAGGCGTTGTGGCTTCTCGCGAAGGGCAGTGGCCTGACAGCGCCTTTCCTCACTCTGATCGCTTGGGACATGATGTCAACTGTCTCAAGCACGGCAAAGCCCCCCAGCTCAAAGCCCTCAACCACTTTCTCCAGCTGGTTGTAGGTGGGCACGATTGCCGCGACCCTTGCTGACGACTTGAGTGAGTCATGATACGCACGAACGGCCTCCCAAGGCGAGGGCAGATCCATTATGGCAGCATCGAACGCCTCCGTTTCTCCAACCCCCTCAGTGATGTCTCCCAAGCGGAGCTCCACTATCTGGTCAAGGCCGAACGCATTCAGGTTGTGGGCAGCAATGTCCAAGGATTCCTGATTGTTGTCGATTGAGAGAACGTGACCTGCAGGCCCAATGAAGTTTGCCAACAGGGCGGCCGAAGCGCCGCTACCCGTGCCCGCGTCCAAGACCCGAAGGCCAGGTCGTAGCCCAAGGGAGAGGACGATGTAGCCAAGTTCCTTGGGGTAGAGTATCTGTGTCCTTCTTGAGATCACCTGGAGGTAGTCCGATAGCACGGGCTTGAGAAGCACCATCTTCCTCCCGATGTTGGTGGTCACGACCTGCCCGAATTCGAGAGAATCGTCCAACTTCACGAAGCCACGGTGCGTGTGTATGGAGTCCTCACCCACCCTCTGGATCGATGTCTTTCCGCCTTCAAACAACACCAGAACGTGCTGGCCCGGCGTGATTGTATCTCCCATTGCAGCGGAGTGTGCACGAGCGCCAGATAAATCAGTGCCCCCTAGACCGCTTACCAGAGATCCACCGCGGTCGTCGATCTCTTGGCCGGGAACGCCACATTGAACAGTCTAGTTGTCCCAACTCTCGCGTAGAGCTTCTTGGCGTTGTGTGCGTGGCCATGGATGACGATGTCGGGGTGAGTCTCTTTCACAACACCCTCCATTCTTTCGTCCATGACGACCGGCAGGATGCTTTGTGCCTCACCTTGGGTAGTCGCCCTCACGGGCGCGTAGTGAGACAACAAGATGACAAGGTCATCATCTCTCGTCCTCTTGAGCAGCTTCCGGATCAGATTCACCCGCTCGGCGTAGGTCTCCAAGATGTTCGGGATATGCGCCCTCTGCCAGCTTGTCGGTTGTGCGAGTGAGCCGCGCGTGCCCACTATTCTCACCCTTCTCCCTTCAACCTCCACCGTGACCTCAGAGTCGTCAAGCCACACCACGTCGGGATAGGCCCTGAAGAGCGAGGCCTTGACGGAGTCGTTCTCCTCATTTCCGAGCGTCGCCACTATCTTGCCGGCGAAGGCCCTCCGAATGCCCCTCAGGACCGGCTCATACTGACTTATTCTTGAATGAAGCACCATATCGCCCGCCAAGAGGAAGAGGCTCGAACCCCTCACTCTGAGCCCCATTGTGGACAGGAACTCCTTGAGGTAAAGTGGAGAGTGAACGTCTGACACGGCGGAGATGACTGCCATCAGGCCAATCGACAGTCAGGGCGCCGGTTAAATCCGTGAGATCCTACCCGCCGACTCCGCGCGTCAGGCGGAGCTCTGAGGCGGAGGAGGAAGCGCGCTGGACTCTGTGGCGGCACGTGGTCGCGATAGCATAGCGCCCGCAAGCGCGCTCAGCTCCAGCGTGGCCAAGGGCGTGGCGGATCTGAGAAGCAGGTCGATGTCCACGGAGACCACGCAGAATAGCACATAGGACAGCGCTGCTGACAGGACAGCCGATAGCACCGCAGAACTCCTGTCTCTCATCCCGAACGTGCAGGACAGAGAGGCCAAGAAGTGCAATGCAGTCAGTGAGACCAAGAAGATCCAGTTGGAGGGAAGGGGCCTCGGGATGGCCCAAGCAAGGGAGAATATGGAAGCGATCAAGTCGGCCGCGTAGAAGGCAGCCAGCAGGAGGAGAATGCGGCCTGGCTCAAGATTCATGAGGGCGGAGAGGGCCAGTCGGGTTTCATAAGCCTTTGACTGACAATGTCTCGCTCTTCTTGTCAGGTATTCTCTCGCGTATCGCGTCAGTGATCTCAGCCGACACCCTAGCAGAGTGCCACTTGGCAAAGGCCCTAGCCAATTTCCTAGAGATCTCCGCGTTCGATCGCCCGCCTGGAACCACCACAGCCCGTGACCCGTCCGTGACAGCATCAGGATGCATGGCGACGATGTCGATCCTGTCGTCCTCAACGATGGATCCAATGGCGACGCCCAACTTTGCCCCTCTCACGAAGTTCCTCTCACCGGTCACGTAGAACGCCCCCTTGGTCAAGTATGTCCCTGAAGGAGGAGACTTGCTCAATTGGGAACCCCTGACCCAGTACACGTCTAGGGAGGAGAAGGCCATCTCCCAAGCCTTTGTGGTGTAGGAGGCCGTGATGTCGGCGGCCTCGTGTATCTCCTTTTCGGTCATCTCTCCCGGAGGCCAGACCAATGCGAAAGGAGAGCCCACGAAGTCCGAGTGAAAGACTTGGGCCTCCTCGTCCGAGTGCTTCCTGACCAGAACCTCGTTGGTGATTGCGTCCCTCCCCAGCAGGAGCTTCCTAGAGCTGGAGAGAACAGCCCATCTGAACTTCTCATACCATGCCCTTTCCCTCACCTTCTTGAGCACCAGTTCTACGGTCTTTGGCTCCGCACTCGTCACATTGGACTCCGCGAACAGCTGTTCTCCCCGGGCCTTCAGCTCCTTCGATAGGCTGAACATGGCGGAGGCATTTGCTGCCGCGGATTTCGAAAGGTCAAGTTGGGCCTCATGGCCATCGACATTGATTTGGGCAGTTCTTTTCTCGTAGTCCACACCTCCAAGAGTGACCCCAGCCTCGAGCTCACCCTTCTCTCCCCCCTTGATGTGGGCGAGAACCACATCGAACTTGGGAGCCTCACTCATGATCACCTCAGCCACCTCCCTGAGCTCGATCGATTGCTGAAGCAGGCCCTCGGCCGACTTCCTCATGGAGAGTTGCCTTCGATCAGGCTTGCGAACCATAGTCATCTTGATCTTGCCACCCCAAGAGTAGTAGTAGTCCATCGCAGCTGACACTGTGTCGCACCTCACCTGCCTCGCCGAAGTTGGCTTCGGGTTTGGCACTAGTGAATAGTCCACTGGGCCGGAATCGTCCACGTAGACGACCGGCTCAGGCTTCAGCGAGTCAATCGTTCGCTTGATCGACCGCAGCAGTCCAGCGACCTCTTGGCTTGACAATGACTGCCCAAGAGTCCCGGGATCCAGCCCTGCATCCGCGCACAGCGCATCCGACAGGTTCCCAAGACCAAGCCTCGCTCTGAGTATCGTCCCCACATCCGGGCCCTCCCCCAAGATCCACGCGAACCTCGATTCGCTCAGGTCAAAAGGCGAGGGAAAGTTCTGAGGTGGCAGAACGTAAGGCAGGCCCAAGGCAATGGACCTGTCCTTCATCACCCTTTTCTCCGTAGTGAACAGGATCTTTCCCTCGGCGTCCAGAATCACGAACACCCCCCCGGAAAGCAGCTCAAACACGAGTTCCAGTGCCTTCGCCTCTCGCGAATTCAGGCTGATGGAGAGTATCCTGTCGAATCCCTTCTGTTCCACTTTCTCGACCCTAGAGCCTCTCAACAGTCGCCTGGCCAGCGTGAGCCTGGGATGGGGCGATTTGACCACGGGATACTGAAGGTCCGTCAGGCAAGCCCTCAGACCTCTCTCGTAGAGAAGTCTCTTTGGTCCTTCGTCAGTGTTCAGCTTTAAAAGGGTCAGACCCAGCTGCGTGTTGCAATAGATGTTGGAGACCCTAGCTCCGCCCAGAAGGCGGTCCAGCTCTGAAGATAGAGACTTGACCTCGAGTCTAGATGGCGGTCTCCTGTCCATGGGCGAAAGGTGATTGAGATTGGCCGAGAACGAGCAGAAAAACCTTGAGAAGATGGTCTACTGGTCGAGGTGCGCCATTGGCGCGGTGCTTGGTCTCACCTACGCCGTGTTCTGGAGGGCCAGCATCGGAAGCCTGCTGACAGCCGCGTCAGTCATGATAACCGTCTACTTGGGCTCGCACTACCTCATAAGCGCCCTGCTGGGAAAGCACAGGCTTGAGGTGCTAGGCGGCAAGGGGAAACTGCAGACCCTCGGTATAGGAATATTCTTCCTCTCATTCTTGTTCTTCTGGGTGCTGTTCTACAGCCTTTTCTTCTACGCTGGGTAGGGGCCTGCTCAATAGGCCCTGCAAGTATGAAGTCCAACACTTGAAGTAGCCTAGGTCCCACTCCGTGCAGAGATGTGAGGCCTCAGTCTCCCTCAATCTCGCTATCTCGTTCTTCAAGAACGCCCTGTCTTTCTTTAGGCGATGCACGAAGCTCCTGTGATCGTTCACCTTTATCGAGTTCGCTATGCCCTTCAGCGCATCCCTGTACCCGTTGGTGAACTCATCCTCAGAGACCGGCACCTCGTCAATCTTGGCCTCAGCGACGTTGACCTTGCCGTCGAGTATGAGGTGAAGCAGGCTCTCAAGATTGTCCATCTGCTGGGTCGCAACCTCAGAAGCACGGGCCTTGTTCATGGACTCCTGTCTTTTGCCGCTCTAGATGTGCTCTATTTAAGGAGTTCCGACTGTTCTTATCAGGGAAAACGGCGCAGGTGACGTCCAAGAATCTGGAAGGTCACGACTAAGTCTTAATACAACCAAACCCCGACTACGCTGCTGGACATGGCGGGGGAATTCGGCAAGAAGATCCTCAGCATAGCCAAGGCCAAGCGATCGAGGTTGATCCTCGCGTTGGATGTGGCTGGCGAGGACGGGCCCGCGACGCTCGAGCAGTTCATGGGAAGGCTCGATGATTTCATAGTTGGCATCAAGATAGGGATCCCGTTTCTGTTGATGGCGCCCCCCAAGTCGCTCGAACCCATGCTCAAGGAGAGGAGGCAAGATTTCGTGTTCATAGCTGACGCCAAACTCGCGGACGTCGCGCACGTGAACGCGCTGACCTCGGAGATCCTGTTCAACTCGGGTTTCGACGCGGTAATATCTCACGGGTTCATAGGTAGGGAGGGAGGGCTCATTGGAGCGAAGGAGGCTGCTGCGAAGCTAGGCAAGGGCATCCTCGTCTTGGTGAGCATGTCTCACAAGGCTTCGGAGAGGATAATCGACAAGGCACTCGACGACATAATCGACGAAGCACTGTCAGTAGATCCTGACGGCATAGTGGCGCCAGCAACAAGGCCGAGCATAGTGACCGAGATAAGAAGGAGGATTCCTGAGGGAATGCCGATCATCTCCCCAGGTGTGGGGGCTCAGGGGGCGCCATTCGGTTCAGCGATAAGGGCCGGAGCGGACTATGAAATAGCAGGAAGGGCCCTGTACGCCAGCCAAGACCCTGTGGCCGCAGCACGAATCGGAGTGGAAGAACAGAGGAAGGCCATCCGATCATGAGACGCGAACTCCTGAGGGGTATATGGGAGGCAGGCATGGTCAAGTTCGGAGAGTTCACCCTGACTTCCGGCAAGAAGAGCCCATACTACGTTGATCTGCGTCCCTTGCCCTCATATGTGGGGCTGTTCGACATGGCCGTGGAGGATCTCGCAGAGCTGATCACAGGGAAGGAACCGAAGGACGCGGGGGTTTCTGCGGTCGAGCTGGCCGGCATCCCATTGGGGGCTGCCCTTGCCATCAGGATGTCCAAGCCGTTCGTGTATGTCAGGAAGGAGGCCAAGGCGCATGGGACAGAGGAACTCGTTGAGGGAAACGTGCGAAGCTCCGGAAGGTTCTTTGTGGTTGACGATGTCCTGACAACTGGGGGCAGCATTCTGCACGCGGCTAGGGCGCTCAGAGAGAAGGGATCCGAGGTCACGTCATCCTACGTGCTGTTCGACCGACTTCAGGGGGGTTCGACGAAACTGAAAAGGGAAGGGGTGTCCGTGCATTCCTCAACCGATATCCTCAGCGCCGTGGGGCAACTGACTGACGAGGGGTTGATGGCCAGAGAACAGCGGGAGGAGGTCGTGGCTTATCTGCGCTCAGAGGGGGCAAGTGTTTAATTCAGTGGGCCCTCTTGGTGGTAGGATGTCGGCCCACATGGATGTTGTGGACATATCCGACTTGCCGAGGGACCAACTCGAAGGCGTTTTCAGGGTGGCCGACCGGATTGAGAACAAGGAGGTCGACCTCTCCCACTCTCTCGAAGGTAAGGTTATGGCCCTTGCCTTCTTCGAGCCGAGCACCAGGACGAGGCTCAGCTTTGAATCCGCGATGTGCAGGCTGGGGGGGAAGTCGATCACGTTCTTGGAGTCGGTCATGACATCCGCAGCAAAGGGCGAGAACTTCGCAGACACGGTCAGGATGCTGGACTACTATTCCGATGTCATCGTGATCAGGCACTCGGTCGAAGGAGCCTCTAGGTTCGCTGCCGAAGTCTGCAGCAGTCCTGTCATAAACGCGGGGGAGGGCATGACGTACCACCCAACACAAACGATGATAGACCTCTACGAGGTCCAGAAGTGTCTCGGTAGAGTGGACGGCCTGAGATATGCCATCGTCGGCGACCTCAGGCACGCGAGAGTCACATCTTCACTTGTCCGAGGACTCATGATGTTCCGCCCGGATATGCTGTACTTGGTGTCTCCGGAGAGGCTGCGAGTGGCTGAGGAGACAAGACGATCCCTCTCGGCGGCCAGGGTGAGGTTCGAAGAGCGCACGTCTCTGACCGAGGTCCTTGGGTCTGTTGACGTGGTCTACATGACTAGGATCCAGAAGGAGAGGTTCGGTGATGCTCTCGAATACGAGAGAGTTAGGGGCTCGTACAGCTTCGGAGAGGACGATGTCAAGAAGATGAGGAAGGAAAGCATAGTGCTCCATGCACTTCCAAGGGTTGACGAACTGTCTCCGGCTGTGGACAAGTATCCACAAGCCAAGTACTTCGAACAGGCGAGGAGAGGTGTGTTCGTTAGGATGGCACTCCTGCACACGATGTTGAGGCGAGAGGGATGACCGCAGAGGATCTCAAAGTGGCGAAGATCAAGAACGGGACGGTCATAGACCATATCAGGGCGGGGAGAGCATTACAGGTTCTCAGGATACTCGGCATAGGGGGAGATGAGGGTAATACGATGGCCGTGCTGATGAACGTCCCCAGCCGCAAGCTCGGCAAGAAGGATTTGGTCAAGATAGAGGACAAGACCGTCCAGGCTGGTCAAGCTCAGCTGATATCACTAGTGGCGCCCGAGGCGTCATTGAACATCATTTCAAACTATGAGGTCAAGGAGAAGTACAAGCCTCAACCACCCCATACTGTCGAGGGCCTTGTGAGGTGCCCTAACAGCAGATGCATATCGAACAAGCCAGAGGAGCCCATAGTGCCGAAATTGAGCGTTGAATCGCAGGACCCCGTGATGCTGAGGTGCGTCTACTGCAGGGCAGTGCTCTCGGGTGACGAGATATCGACCCATCTGGTTGAGTGACCAATGGGCAGACACTACCTGACGGCGAAACTCACCAGCAATCGCAAGCTGACGACCGAGGTCAGTAGCATGGACTTCTCGCTGGAGGAGCCGTCCACCTGCGTCGCGGGGCAGTACTACATGGTCTGGCTTCCAGGGCAGGGGGAGATACCGTTGAGCCCCTCCGCCTGTCGAGGTCAAGAGGCACGGTTCTTGGTCGAGAGCGTCGGCTCGACGAGCTCAGCCCTATCCTCCATGCCTGTGGGCAGCATGTGCTTTCTCAGGGGCGCCTTTGGGAGGCCCTTTTCCCTCGACAGGGACGGGCCGTACCTGCTCGTGGCAGGTGGAACTGGAGCGGCCCCATTGCTAATGGTTGCGGAGCAGCTCACGAATCGGGGAAAGCAAGTCCACGTTATTGTCGGTGCGAGGAGGGCGAACGGGCTCTTCTACGCGCGCGATTTCTCGAGACTTGCTCGGACTGTGAGTTTCGTCACCGAGGATGGGTCGTTGGGTATCAAGGGCAAGGCCCCGGACGACGTGGAGGGGGAAATAGCAGCGCACGAAGTCAGGAACGTCCTGACCGCCGGCCCTGAACTCATGATGAAATCGGTCATTGAGTGCTCGGAACGGCTCGGTGTGTACTCTGAGGCGTCACTTGTCAGGATCGTCAAGTGCGCTGACGGGGTGTGCGGGTCTTGCGTGCTCGACCCTGCTGGGCAGCTCGTGTGCAAGGAGGGACCAGTAATTCCGGGGTCCGAATTGCTCGCCAGCGAATTCGGGTTGAGAACGCGAGATCATGCCGGGAGGAGCGTCGAGGTAGGTTGACCCAGCCCGACCTGGCAGTCTCGGGCAAACTGTTCGTAGAGGGCGAGTTTTCGGTAGGAGCAGTGATTCTGTCCGAGGGGAGGATCTCCGACATCCTTCCGGTCAGCGCAATCCCGTCCAGCGCGGAGCATCTGGACTTTGAGGATCTCTGGATATTGCCCGGCCTCGTGGATGTGCACGTCCACCTCAGGGACTTCGAGGAGAAGACGAAGGAAGACTTCGAAAGCGGCACCAGAGCTGCGGTCGCAGGCGGGTTCTCGACGGTCGTTGCCATGCCGAACACATGCCCCCCACTTGACTCATCACGGAGGATCTCCGACGCATTGGGATCCGCCGAGGGCAGAGTGTTCTGCGATGTGGGCTTTCACTGCGGCTTTCCCCAAGGAGGAGACGAGGTCGGCCCCCTAGTATCATCTGGCGCGTTCTCAATGAAGCTCTATCCCGAAGACCTGTCACTTCTTTTCGAGGGGAGGTCCGACTGTCGCGTTGAGGACCTACAGCGCCAAGATCTGACGCTGTACGCGCATGCTGAGGACGAGGAATGCATCAGGAGGAGCAGGTCGGCCCTTGGAGAATGCCTCAAGGGTGCCGCGAGTCACGGAGAGGCGAGGCCCGAGCGATGCGAGACCTCCTCGATAGGCAGGGTTCTTGAGTCACTCTCGAAGTGCGACGTGCACTTCGCTCACGTCACGACATCGGCTGGCCTTGAGATGTTGGGGAACCTGATAAGGTCGAAGAAGGTGTCAGCGGAGGTCACGACCCATCACCTGTCCAAGACCGAGCGTGAGGCAAAGTCGCTTGGAGGGATCGCCAAGGTGAACCCGCCGCTCAGAGGAGCCCGAGACATTGAGGCGTTGAGACGAGGGGTCAACCAGGGTCTTGTATCCATAATAGTCAGCGATCACGCCCCGCACCTTCTTTCTCAGAAACAGGAGGAGTACTACGACAGGATACCGGCGGGTTCTCCAGGGATCGAGACAGCGTTGGGCGCCGTGCTGAGAATGGCGAAGGAGGAACAGTTGGAGCTTGTGCAGGCCCTGAGATGCATGACACAGAATCCCTGCCGCAGGTTTGGGCTGGGCGAGATGGGCAGGATCGCACCCGGCTTCCTTGCGAATCTGGTCGTGGTCGATCCCAAAGAGAGCTGGGTCGTCAGAGGCGAAAACTTCTTCAGCAAAGCCAAATACTCGATATTCGAGGGGGATGAACTCTTGGGCAGAGTGAAGATGACGATGGTTCGAGGGAGGATCGCGTTTGAGGACGGATATGTGACTGCCAAGCCCACGGGACAGGTGCTGAGGAGATGTCGGAGCTAGAAGTCAACCTCGCGGGCCTCCGACTCAGGAATCCCCTGATGAACGCATCAGGGGTGCTTGGCAACTCCGCCTCCCTGTTGCGAAGGGTCGCCTCAGCTGGAGCAGGGGCCGTCGTCAGTAAATCCATGACGATCGAGCCCGAGCAAGGACACGACAATCCCACGTATGTCAAGCTGAGATGCGGAGCCCTCAATGCGATGGGCTTGCCGAACCCAGGATATGAGAGCATGGTCAGAGAACTCAGCGGGCTTGGCGACCTGCATGTACCCATCATAGCGAGCATCGCTCCAGCTGATGAGAGAGAAGCCGAGACGATGTCTGGGGCCGTAGGAGCGGTCGCGCAAGCCATCGAGCTGAACCTGTCGTGCCCTCACGCCACGAAGCTCGGGTACGAGGTGGGCGCGGACTTGGAGTTGGCGAAGCGCATATTGGAGAGGGCAAAGGTCAGCACTTCCAAGCCCGTGTTCGTGAAGCTCTCGGCGGTCAGAGACAATTGCCTTTCCCTCGCGCAGGAGCTTGGGTCAGCCGACGGGTTCGTGGTCGCGAACACGATCAGGGCAATGGCCATTGACGTTTCCGCGCAAAGGCCTGTTCTCTCTGTGAAGTTCGGCGGTTTGTCCGGGTACCCTCTTCACCCCATAGTGGTCGGCCTCTTGTACGAACTCCACGAAGTCACAGACAAGCCTCTCGTGGGGACCGGAGGCGTGGAATCTTGGGATGATGCAGTGGAACTGATGCTAGCCGGAGCAAGAGCGGTCCAAATCGGTTCAGCCCTTGCGGATGATATGAGGCTGTTCGAAGAGATCAAGGCAGGCATGGTCGAGTATCTGAAAAAGCATGGCCTCACGGCTTCCGAACTGGTCGGACTTGCTCATCGCGCCTGAGAACTTCAGGACTTCTTCTCGCTCGACAGCCACCACTTCAGGACGTCCTTTCTCTTCTTCCTTCGCTTCTCGTCCTCGTCGGTCACAGACGAGTATAGGTTCTCCTTGGCCTCTATGAGTTGGCTCTGCGTGTACATCCTGCCACAACTGGTGCAGACGTAGACCTTGACCGCTGGGTCGTAGGTCATCTCCCCACCGCACTCGGGGCAGAATTTCGGGGAAGACAAGTCGCGCAGAAGTTACGGCTCGCCGACGTTAATAACCTTATGTTGCGATCGAAGAGACTTCTGCTTGGCGCTTGGGACTCGGAGGTGGTCTCAGATGGGGAGCACCCACAGGAGTAAGGCCGCCCCATTAGCCAAGGAGTGAGATAGGACGCAGCCGAGTGCGTTGCATGTTCTGGGAGAGACTAGGTCGTTGAGAAAGCCGAGGAGGAAAACCGGTACTACGACCAACGGCTGGCCTATGGCCAGATACCTGTTATGTACCGAGAGGAACAGCAAAGCCTGAATCAAGTTGGGGAGGACTTCTCTGCGCGACGAGGAGAGCCTAGGTGCTGCGAAGTGGGCCAAGAAGAAAGCCCTGTATATGTGTTCGTGACAGGACGGCCTCACGATTCTCGCCGCGCTCGCTTCGAAATCCGGAGTTGAACCAACAGAATCCCCAGCAGCACAAGGATGATGCCCACTATCATCATGCTCGTCATCGCCTCGCCCAAGAATAGGAAGGACATGATCGCTATTTGCGCCAGCATGCTATTCTGCAGGATTGAGAGCTCGTAGGCCCTCAGTACCCTCAGGGCGTGACTCCAGAGGTAGAACGCGAGCGCCGTGTTCACAGTGCTCAACCATACCAGTATCAATATCGAAGAGGCACTTGGCACCCGGAGGGGCTCGAATGCCAGCGCCAATCCCAATAGACCCAGCGTTCCGGCGCACATCATGGCTGATGTCAGTCGGAGCGAGGAATACGCCTGTGATTTTTGAAAGCGTCTCACTACAATCATGTAGGCAGCCCAACCTATTCCTGAAAGCAAGACTATCAACACCCCAAAGGAATCCACAAGCGTCAAGTGCTCGCTGAAGTAGAGAATGGCCCCAGTGACCGCGACCCCAATGCCAAGCACTTGGACTCCGGCAGGCGATTCCCTGAGGAGGACCATCTCCATCAGCAGTACAAAGACAGGGGTGAAGTTCAGGATAAGACTCACCATCGTCGCGGGAAGATAGGAGAGGCCGACGATCTGAAACCCTTGTGCGACTGTGTAGCCCAGAATCCCGGCCAATGCAACGAGAGGCAAGTCCCTCTTGCTCGGGCATAAGCTGTTCATACCGCCACTGCGAAGGTTCACCGCGACTAGTATCAGAGAGGCCATGGTATACCTGATGGCAGCGAACAGCAGTGGAGTGACTTCTACGAGGGCGACCTTAGTGAGGACATATGAGGAGGACCAAAGAAAGGTAACGAAGAGGGCCTCAAGAACTGCCAACAACTCCCCGCGGCCAATCACCACTCGTGAAACCAAGTCGTCTCGTGATGGCTCACGAAGAGTTCCAATCCTTTTATCCCTATCGAGGCGGGTCATTTGGAACAGATCGTGTGGTCCAGACCCAACGAGGGCCTTTCGCGTGACTTGATGGGACATGGGGTCGCCGGGATTTGAACCCGAGATCTCCAGCGCCCCAGGCTGGTATCCAAGACCAAGTTGTCCGGCACTGCCTCTAGACGACGACCCCTTGCGCACTCCGCGTATCATGTTGTTTTAATCCTTTGGTCCAGCGGTGAATCTCATCGCCCGACTTTCTCCGCACAACAAACTCCCGATTCGGGTTCCTCGACATTTGCGGCACCTGAGAGAACCACGCACTAGAAATGTGTAGTGTGAATCCACCTGATGTCCTCGCGATAATCCGAGACATCAGGGCGAGATAGCTCAGATTCTGTCGGATTCCATTGGACGCTCTTGGGGGAACGAACCCACTTGTCTGGCGCCGGACAAGGCAAGATGGGTTTTAAGGGGGACTACCTTGAGACGGAAACCGTTAAGAGCGCAGTGACCGACGGGGTCGTTGCCTGATCGCATGAGCGAGAGGAAGGTCACCAAACGAGACGGAAGGGTTGTGAGTTTCGAACCCTCTAGGATTGAGCGCGCAATCAAGCGGGCCATGCTGGAGGAAAGGCAGTATGATGAGGCGAAACTGAGGGCGGTCCTGAGGGGCGTGCTCAACGTCATTGAGGGGCTGTATTCGGCCGGTAAGACCCCGAACATCGAGGAGATTCAGGACATAGTCGAAATGCAGCTGGTCAAGCAGAACCTGTTCACAGTGGCCAAGTCCTACATAATCTACAGAAAGGAGAGGGAGAGGATACGGGCGGAGAAGCAGGGGATTCTGAAAAAGGAACCGCTCGACGAGGTCGATAAGAGATACAGCGTGAATGCGCTGAAGCTGCTCGCGGCGAGATACCTCCAGAAGGGCAGCGACGGCAACTTCATTGAGGATCCTAAGGGGATGTTCAAGAGAGTGGCGGCGTTGGTCGTGATCTCCGACATACTGCACGATCAGAAGCTCTTCTTAAAGGCAGGAGGTCAGAAGACCCGCGAGCCGGAGACATGGAACCCCACGGAGTGGGGGGGCAAGGTAGGCCTCAAGGGGCCAGAAGGTGGATTCGAGTTCACTTGGGACAAGTATCACCTCGAGAGAATGAAGGCCTTGTACGACGAGCTGAACGAGCAGGGAAAGATGACTAAGGGTTGGTCTGAGACTTGGGATGGTATATTGAAGGGAGAATTCGACCACCATCTGAAGGAGTTCAACGAGTACTACTCCATGATGGCCACCAAGCGCTTCCTTCCGAACTCGCCGACGCTGTTCAACGCCGGTACGCTATTGGGCCAGCTCTCGGCTTGCTTCGTGTTGTCAATCGAGGACGACATAGAGTCGATAATGACGGCTGCCTCTGATGGGGCTGTGATCTTCAAGAGCGGGGGAGGAATCGGGCTCAACTATTCCGCGCTGAGGCCAGCCGGGGACATGGTCTTCACAACCTCTGGGGTGGCGAGCGGGCCGGTATCCTTCATGAAGATAATCGACACAGTGACAGAAGTTGTCAGACAGGGTGGCCGAAGGAGGGGAGCCAATATGGGCATACTGGACATAGACCACCCGGACATCGAGAAGTTCATTATGTGCAAGTCAGAGTCGGGCAAGTTCGAGAACTTCAACATCTCTGTGATGGTGAAGGAGAACTTCTGGGACTGCCTCGCGAAGGGCGAGCCTTACCCTCTCGTCAATCCAAGAAATGGAAAGATGCAAGAAAAGGTGGATCCGGCCGGGCTCTTTGAAATGATCGCCAAGCAGGCGTGGAAGAATGGAGATCCGGGTGTTGTCTTCTTCGACAATCTGAACAGACGGAACGTAATGAAGAGCGTCCTAGGGCCCATAACATCGACGAACCCATGCGGAGAAGAGCCCCTTTACCCGTATGAGTCGTGCAACCTGGGCTCGCTCAACCTGTATGCATTCATCAACGAAGATGAGGAAGGCAAGAAGGGGCTCGACTGGGAATCATTCAAGAACAGCATCGGGGTTGCGGTCAGATTCCTCGACAACGTCATCGACGTGAACAAGTTCCCATTCCCAGCGATCGAAAGGGCGACGAAGCGCACGCGCAAGATCGGCTTGGGCATGATGGGTCTTGCAGATGCTCTGTTCGCGCTGGACATCCCATACAACAGTGAGCCCGGCTTCGAGTTCATGGAGAAAGTGGCCGAGTTCCTTTCTTACTGGGCAATGTGGGAGTCCGTGGAGGTATCAAGAACAAGAGGGGCTTTCCCGCTGTGTTCCAGCTCGGCATGTCACCAAGGGGATCTGCCCGTCGAGGGGTACTATCACAAGGAGGAATGGGGGCAGGACTGGGTGACCCTAGCCTCGAAGGTCAGAGAGGACGGCATAAGGAACGCGGAGTGCACGACCATCGCACCGACTGGCTCGATATCAATGATCGCAGACACATCGTCCGGGATCGAACCCGCATATGCGCTGGTTTATGAGAAGCGCGTCACCGTGGGCAATTTCTATTACGTTGATGAGGAATTCGAGAAGAAGCTGAAACGCACACAGGCCTATTCCGAGAAGCTGCTGAAGGACATAAGTGACAATGGCGGATCGCTTCAGGGGCTCGAGTCCGCCACCGACGACCTCATGGCCGTGTTCCAGACCGCTCTGGACATCCCTTGGTGGGATCATGTGAGGGCACAGGCGACATTCGCCAAGTGGATGGCAGCAGCGGTCAGTAAGACGATCAACATGTCCTCTTGGGTTGGGATATCAGACGTGTTGAAGGCCTACCTGTTCGCACACAGGATGGGCGTGAAGGGAGTTACGGTCTACAGAGATGGCTCAAGGACGGGGCAGGTTCTGGTGGCGCCATCATCGAAGAGGGGGGGCTACGTTGCACTCGTCAAGAACAACACGGTCCAGATAATGAAGACGCTGGGCATCGAGGCGACTGAACAGGCCGAACTGAAAGGGGAAGAAACTGCACCTGCAGAGGGCATGGGCGGCAATGTGTCAGCAAGCGGCAACGTTGCGGTGTCGCTGGCTGAGGTCAACGGTGACAAATGTCCCTCGTGCGGCAGCGCGAGGATATCAAGGGAAGGGGGTTGTGCCATCTGCATGGACTGCGGCTGGAGTCACTGCCCGGTGGCCTGAACACGAATGGGAAAGGTGTTCTTGTACACAGGATCGGGCGCTGGCAAGACCACCAACGCGATCGGCTTGGCAATCAGAACTGTCGGACACGGGAAGAAGGCTGTCATCATCTTCTTTATGAAGGGATGGGATCAGATCGGCGAACACCTGATAGCGGAGAAGCTAGCGCCCTTGTATGAGACCCACCTTTTCGGGTCCAAGGACTGGGTGGATCTGAAGAACCCTCGCGACGAGGACAAGAGAATGGCTGCTGAGGGCCTCTCATTTGCCAAGATGAAGCTGACCGAGAAGCCTCACCTGCTCGTCCTGGACGAAATCAACTTGGCCGCCGCCACTGGCCTAGTTGAAGTCAAGGATATCCTGTCTCTGCTGGACGGCATTCCAGAAGAGACCGACGTGGTCCTGACTGGACGATACGCGCCAGCCGCGTTGGTCAACAGGGCGGACTTCGTCAACTTGGTGTCCGACGTGAAGTCACCAAAGGAGATGTATGGCAGGGTCGGCATAACCTACTGAGAGGCCGAGGGAACTTCAGGTCAAGACGTTGTCAAGGCCGACTGCCCTCGCCATCTGGAGGGAACGGAGCATCTCGGAATGCGTGAGACTCCTCGACAACTCCCTCCGGTTGTATGCCTTCCACTCGGGCCTGTATTGCCACATCAGGTTCACTCGGACCGAAGGACCCAAGTTCTTGCGTACCCAACTCAGGATGTTATCAAGACAACATTCCAAGTGCCCAGGAAGCACTAGTACCCTCACTATTAGCTCAGCTGAATCCTTAGCCCTCCTGTGATTCCTAGTCACGGTCTCCATATAGCGGTCCACTCCGGATATCTCCTTAGCACAGTCATCGTTGCCATACTTGAAATCGAGCAGGTAGACGTCCACAGCCCCGTGTAGAAGAGTTGCCTCCTCCTCTGAGTAGTATGCGTTCGAGTTCCACACGATTGGCATGTTCTCCTTGAGCGCAAGTAGAACCTTGAGCCAAGGCCACAGGTATTGGTCCGGGTTCCCTCCGACACAATTCAGGTTCCTAGCGCCCCTTCGTCTGGCCTCATCCACCTTGGCACCCACGGTTTCCGGAGCGAGCGTCTCTCCGTCCTCAAGCCACTGCGATACGGTGTAGTTCTGGCAGTGCAAACACCGAAAGGAACACCCCATCGTGAATACGGTGAAGCTCGGGACCAGCTCCGGTTCTTCCCCATAGTGGTCGAACATGGATGAGACCACTAGGTCCGCGCCTGCCTTGCAGAAGCCCCTCTCACCAGCCATCCTGTTGACCCCGCATCGTCGCTCGCAGAGGACGCACCTCTCCAATATCCTCCCAGCGATGCGAGACTTCAGCTCCAATAGGCTGTGTTCGACGGGACTGCCGAGGTCATCGATGCTGCGAAGGGAGCGCTCCACGTCATTGAACTCCTCGACCGCCTCGGCGTGTGCGCCCCACAAGTCACGAAGCTCCGCGCGGGGGTCGAAATCTGCCCTGACCGTCGTAGCTATGACGTACTTCGCGGGCAGGCCTCCATCAACCACCCTAAAGTACCTACCCAACGCCGCCCTCACCTTCCCATCGTGCAACACGCTGAGCGCATCTGGTCGGGCGAGCCTCCACAAGATCAACTGACACGGCAGCGGGCGGGCTAAATCCTTTCCCTTTCGCCGCGCGTTCGCTTTAAATCTCTCCCCCCTAGACAATCACAAAGTTGATCGAGGCTTCCCTGTACACGCGCTCGGATACCGAGGTGGAGTGCCGTGTGTGCTTCAGGAGGTGCAAGATACGACCCGGTTCGCTGGGATTCTGCGGCGTGAGGAAGAACGTGAACGGCAGACTGTACAGCCTCAACTACGGCAAGCTGATCGCCGAGAACCTAGATCCCATTGAGAAGAAGCCGCTCTTCCATTTCTACCCGGGGTCGACCGCCTACTCGGTGGCAACAGTCGGATGCAACTACAGGTGCTGTTTCTGCTGCAATTCGAGCATATCGCAGAGCTCGGAGGTGACCGGGAGGGAGAGAACTCCGGAACAGGTGGTTGAGAGCGCTCTGCATGCCGGCGCTGCCTCCGTGAGCTACACGTACACTGAGCCCACAATCAACATTGAGTTCGTCGCCAAGACGGCGAAGTTGGCCCATGAAAAGGGGATCAAGAACACGATCGTGACTAACGGTTCCATGACGCCGGAAGCGCTGGATTTCGTGCACCCATACCTTGACGCAGCTACCGTGGACTTCAAGGGGAACGGCAACAAGGAGTTCTATTTGAAGAAGATGGGCGTTCAGAGCACTGACCACATATACGAAACGTTGACCGGCATGAAGAAGAAGGGCATACATGTAGAAGTGACCGACCTGATAGTCCCTAAGTACGGCGAATCCGTCGGGGACTTGACCGATCTAGTGCGTTGGATAGTGGATGAGCTCGGTCATGAGACCCCGTTCCACCTCCTCAGGTTCTTCCCCTCCTACCTGATGTTTGATGTGCCGGCTACCCCGCTGAGGCTGGTCGAGGAGGGGCTCGAGGTAGCCAGAAAAGAGGGGCTGGAATACGCATACGCCGGGAACGTGCCCGGCCACAGAACAGAGAGCACCTACTGTCCGAATTGCGGCGAGCTGCTCATATCAAGGCATGGTTTCTTCGTGGACTCCGTCAAACTGACCGACGACAACTCTTGCCCCAAATGCGGCAGGTCAATACCAGTAGTTGGAACCCCAACCGCTTCTCCCATGTCAGCCCTCTACTGAACTGCGACCGCCAATAGGGTTATTATGAGCAGGGTGCCCGTAGGGGCAGATGGCGACCAAGCTGGCAGTGGGCCCCGCATCTCCATCCTTCGGAAGGTCACTGGCTGGTGGAATGGAATCAGAGATCGCGACTGTCGTGTTCAGGGAGTTCCCCGACGGAGAGACCTACGTCAAGATAGACAATGTCTCAGGGAGAGATGACGTGATAGTTGTGCAATCCCTTGCGCCTCCGCAAGCCAAGAACCTCTTGATCCTGTTGCAAATTGCCTCGGCAGCCAAGTCCGCCGGGGTGAGGAACGTGACCGCCGTAGTTCCCTATCTCGCGTATTCGAGACAAGACAAACTGTTCCTGCCGGGGGAGGCGCTCACGGCGCAGCTTGTAGCCAAGATGCTTGAGGTATGTGGAGTGCAGCAGGTCTACGTCGTCGAGCCGCACAGCGAGGAGTCGCTGTCCTTCTTCGGCGTGCCTGCAGTGCCTGTGTCACCACTTGACGATGTCGCCAAGTTCCTGAGCGACCGGAGAGGCTCAGTGATAGTCGCTCCTGACGAGAAGAGAATCCCAGATGCGAAAGAGCTCGCGATCAAACTCTCGTGTGAGTATGGCTGGGTGGAGAAGACGAGGAGCAGGTCCACAGGCGAGGTGACATCGAGGATCGGGAGCATTCCACGGGGACGAACGGCCGCCGTCATCTTCGACGACATAGTAAGCTCAGGAGGCACCATCGTCAAAGCAGCCGAACTCCTAAGGTCAGCTGGCTTTGAAAAGATTGAGGCTGGATGCGTACACGGCCTCTTCGTTCAACAGGCTGAGGAGAAGCTGGCAACAGCTGGGGTTGGTCCTGCATTCGCTTCGGACACGATCGAGAGCAAGCACACGAAGTACTCAGTCGTGAATTCGGTCATCAGGTCTATTGAGAAGGACGGCCCATGAGAGCGCCTTTCTTCCTCGCCTACGCGCGAGGGTACGGCGGACTACCGTTGAGCGAATTCGCCGGGGCCATGGAAGGCGAGGGTGCATCCTTTCAGCTGGACCATCCCATCCAAGGGGTCCTGAGGTTCGAATCTGAGAACGATGGAGCGATTCGCGCGGCATCGAGGCTGTCCCTCTCCCGCTTCGTCTGTGGAGAGTTGTGCTGTTCGAGCGGGGACCCGAGGGAGCTGATGTCTGAGATCAGAAAGGGAATCAACTTGCCAGAATTCGGATCGTTCAAACTACTCGTCAGAAGGATAGGAGCGTCAGTACCACCAGAGGCCGTGGGCTCACTCGCCAGGGACATCGGAGGTGAAGTGGCTGAGGTCACCCACGCCAGGGTTGACATGGAGAACCCGGAGAGGGTCCTTGTCCTGCTGGTCGCCGACGGTGGGTACGTCCTCGGTGTGAAGCTAGCTGAGACATCACGCAGGATGTTGCCAAGTCGAGGGAATGAACTCAAGCCTTTCTCTCATTACTCTGCACTCCAGCCCGAGTTCTGCAGGGTGTTGGCAAATCTGGCCAGAGCCAAGCCGCGGAGCTTGGTGCTCGATCCGTTCTGCGGCACGGGCGGCATAATGATAGAGGCATGCGACCTTGGCGCTACCTCCTTGGGACTGGACTTCAGGACATCGATGACGAGGGGTGCGAGGACCAACCTCATGTACTTCAGGTACGACAGGTTCCATTTGGTAACGGGGGACATCAGGGATTGCCCATTCACCAACGCTGATTCGGTCGCCACGGATCCGCCGTACGGTAAGCTGTCGCCAATGGTCAAGGGCCGCTCAGTGAGTGAGACATATCAAGACCTGATGGCTCTCTCGAGAGACATATTGCCCCCTGGAGGACATCTTTCCTTGGTGTGTCCCTCGGATGAGCCAGCGGACATGCTGATCAGGGAAGCTGGGTTCACCCTGCTCAGCAAGGATGAAATACGCGTGCACGATTCCCTGACTAGGTCTTTCTTGGCTGCGCGTAGGTGAGCCGAATGAGAGGGAAACTCGTGTTCCTCGGCACATCAGCGGGCGTCCCCACTAGGGACAGAAGCCTGTCCTCAATGGCCCTGATCTGGAAGGGGGAAGTCATTCTGTTCGACGCTGGCGAGGGGACACAACACAACATGCTCAAGGCAGGCATAAGCCCGATGAAGGTAACGAAGGTGTTCATCACGCACCTGCACGGAGACCACATCCTCGGCCTTCCCGGCCTGATCATGACGATGGATCTACTCGGCAGAGAGGAGCCACTGATGGTGTACGGCCCGAAGGGATTGAACGCGTTTCTGAGCTGCCTGCTTCCCACCATCTACGAGGACAGTGTGGACTTCCGGGTTGAGTCAGCCGAGATAGCGGAAAGGGGGCTCGTCGTCGAGGAGAAGGACTATAGGGTGTTCGCGGCGCGTTCCCTTCACTCGGTTGAAGCGTGGGCGTTCAAGTTCGAGGAAAAGGACAGGCCGGGGAAGTTCAACGAAGCAGCTGCCAAAAGGCTTGGTGTGCCCCCGGGACCGCTCAGAACCGCCCTCACTAGGGGCACGCCTGTAACCGTTCGGGGCAGGACGATCGAGCCCAGAGATGTGGTTGGTCCCCCTCGCCCAGGGTTCAAGATGGTCTACACAGGCGACACCGCGTTCTCTGAGGAGATAGTCGAACTGTCGAGAGGTGTCGATTTGCTCGTGCACGAGGCGACCTTCGAGTCATCAAAGGCAGATTCCGCGCGGAAGGTCATGCACTCAGTCTCCCGAGATGCAGCCAAGGTAGCCTCGATGGCGGGTGTCAAGCAACTCATCCTCACCCACGTCAGCGCGAGGTATCAGGACGTGAACACGATCCTCAAGGAGGCCAAGGAGGAGTTCAATGGGGTCAAGGTGGCCAAGGACCTCATGGAACTCGAGATAGAGTGATTCCCTGCTTCCCGATCAAGTCGACGACCTTCTTTTTGAGGGATGCCAGGTCGCCCTCGTTGACTATCCTAGTGCCCTCTTGGGACATCAACTTCTCTAGGCCGACCGTCAGCTCAGTCTCGTCCCTCCTCTTTAGATCGTCGACCTTCTTCGGATCGTCCGGCCTCGCCCGTCTTGAGAGCCTCCGGAACCTGTGTCTCAGATCCGACTCCACTAGAATCAATAGGGTCCTGTCAGCCGCCCTCCTGAAGGCGTCGAGCTCTTGCTCGGACCGCAATCCATCTATCACGACCGTATGGGAGTCGATGCCCTCAAGCTTCTCAAGGGTGAGTTCCGCGACAACTGCCTCGTTTCGTTCCCTGCGAAGCTGAACCATGAACCTCCTCATGGAATTGATGTCCTCAGGCCTGCCCCGCTTTCTGGCTTCCTCCCTCATGACATCCCCCATGGAAAGCACGGGCATTCCCATTCCAGCCAAGGTCTTTGCGACTGTGGTCTTGCCGGCCCCGGGCAACCCCGCGATCAACACCAAGCATTGCGGTCTTCGTGAGCGTTCAGCCAATGTCGCACGGGCACCTGCCCTGAGGTTCCGAGATAAGCTTGTCGTCACCTACGAAACGATTTAAACGGGTCACGCCTACAAGTAATGAGTCACTTGAGGGTGTTCATGTCTCTGGACTTGGTCGACGAAGCAGTCAAGCGGAAAGTCAAGGGGATCGAAGACGTGCTAACGACTGCCGGGGCAGACCTCAAGTTGGTGAAGACGGAGAACCTCCATTTCACGATGGCCTTCTTCGGGGAGATAACCGACGATCAGAAGGCCTTTCTGTGCCGAAGACTGTCGTCCACAAAGATGCCGCCGTTGACGATATACCTGCATGGAGTCGGAGCGTTTCCTGGCCCCAGAAAGCCAAGGGTGATATGGGTGGGGGTCATCAAGGGAGGAGAAGACCTCGAGAGATATGCGACGATGGCTGTCAAGATGGGAGCGGAATCAGGTGTAGCTACGGACCAATCGGAATCCTTCAAGCCCCATCTGACGATAGCGAGGGCGAGATCACTTTTCGGCAAGGAGAACCTCAGCGTCAAGTTGGAGTCTTTGATGGACACCGAAATAGGAGAGACTGTGACGAGCCTAGTCAGGTTGAAGAGGAGCACTCTAACGCCTAGAGGGCCGATATATGAGACCCTTTGTGAGTCATCGATGTAGAGTTGGCATCGCACTTGCGAGACCATGAAAGCGTCCTGAAGAGGGTTCTGCTCAGGATCAAACCCGATGAGCCGCAGAGGCAGCGGGTCATGGCGACCGTGACGGCAGCGATCGAGGCAATGCGCAAGTCCATCTACCCAGTGGACCCCCAACTGGAGATGAAGCTCGAGGGCTCGTTGGCCAAGGACACCTGGATTAGCACTGATGTCGACGCAGATGTCTTCATCCTGTTCCCGCCTAGCTACGAGAAGCAGCAGATGGGAAACCTCGTCATCGAGCATGCAAGGAAGGCGTTCGGTGCGAAACGCGTTGGACTCAGATACGCCGAGCACCCCTATGCCACGGTGAAGCTGACAGGCGTAGACGTTGACTTCGTCCCTTGTTACAGATCCACCCCTCCGAACTGGCTTTCTGCGACAGACAGGACAGTATACCACACGGTCTTCGTGAACGAGAATTTCGACGCGAGACTGAGGGACGAGGCGAGGATCCTCAAGGCGTTCCTGAAGGGGATCGACATCTATGGAGCCGAGATAAGGGTGGAGGGTTTCAGCGGCTTTCTCAGCGAGCTGCTGGTCCTTTGGGCGGGCGGGTTTCTCAACGCGTTGAGGAGGCTCTCAGAGGCCAAGATGCCACTCGTTGTTGACGTAGAGGGTCTAACGACGGCACAAAATCCTGCTGAGGTGGCCAACGCCTTCAGGTCCGAATTCGTAGTCATAGATCCGGTCGATAGGGAGAGAAACGTCGCCTCCTCCGTGTCCGCGGACAACTTGGCCAACCTGGTCTGGGCATCTAGGTCCTTTCTGGCCGAACCATCAGAGTCATTCTTCTCCCCAAGGCGAGTGCAGCGAGTTCCAAAGCAACTGCGGAGATGGGAGGCCAGGCTGGTATGCGTGAGAGTCGCTCCATGGGACGTGCCACCTGACGTTCTATGGGGGCAAGTGCACAGGATTCGTAGGAAGATGGAGGGCGAACTGGTCAAGGCGGGCTTCAGAGTGTACAAGTCAGGGGACTGGACTGACGAGTCGGAGGAGGTGCTCTTTCTCTTTGCTCTGGACGACAACTCCCTTCCAAGTTCGCTCCTTCACTTGGGTCCAAGCGCGTTTGACTATCCGAACTCAGAGGCTTTTCTGGCCAGGCATCATTCGGATCAGCATGTCATCTCCGGCCCGTACATCAAGGACGGGAGATGGGCCGTGCTCCTGAGGAGAGACGCCATCAAGGTCAACGAGATACTGAAGTCAGCCCTTGTTTCGGAGGAGTTCCTCGCAGGCCTTTCTCCGGAAGCCGCGAAGAGCTTCAGGCGGGCTAGGGTCATGGATAACGAATCGCTGTCGCACAAGAGGGTGACAATAGAGGGGTTGAGGAAGATCGCGGAATTCGTGGTTGGCAAGCCAAAGTGGGCCAGATAGCTCACAATCTGACGAAGCCGGCCGCTAGCACCTCAGCTCAGCGAGCACGCCCAGGAACCTCGTCGCGACCTCCCTCATCCCGACCACGTTGAACATGACATACGTTGGGCCGTCCCTTGATCTCTTGATCGCGAGTTCCGCCAAGTCACCCAAGTCGTCATCGGTGTAGTCAGACCTGTAGCTGTATCTCCTATTCTTGCCATGCAGCCTGAAGTAGGAGAAGGGAAGGTCCGATGCTGGCCTGTCCCAGAACGGATCTACGATGTGCACCAAGTTCAACCTGGAGAAAAGCCCGCGCAGCCGATGAGAGTCCTCCAGCCAGCTCCCCCTTGGCTCCCATCCTATCACGAGCCCATCCCTCTGTATCGCGCCGAAGAAGACCTCCATGTTAACCTCGTTCTGGGCGCTGAGTTCGAACGAGCGGGGTGACTGAATTACGACAAAGGAGGCCCCGAGGTTCTTGGCGAACTTCCTAGTAGCATTCCACGCGTCAAAGACTTGGGTGGTTGGCCTGAAATGGCCGAATCTTGAGAGATCGACTGCGGGGGAGAGCTTGGCCTTCTTCCAAGTGGGGCTACGGGCATCGTGTGTTATGCCCTGCCAAGCCTTCATCGCGAACACGAAGCCCTCGGGGGCCATCCTCGACCATCTGGAGGCAGTCTCAACGCGTGGGAGCGAGTAGAAGGTCCGTTGTATCTCCACGGCGTCGAAGCGTCTGAAATACGACCCGATCGACCCTGAGAACCCACAGGTTCCGACGTGAATTGGACCGCCAGAGGCCATTTCCGATCAGGACCGGCCGCATTCCTCTATTTGGGACTGACTCCTCTTGCTTGCCGTCATCGATACTTCGGCCCCGGGACATGATGAGATGATCACGCCCGCCACATCCCTCTCCTCGCGAGACGAGACCATGCGCTGCTCTAAGCCTCTTAACATCACCGCCTGCATCATGGTCGAATCTCGGATCCCCCCAATTGTCCGTTGTCGCATGGCAGGGTGGGTGACTTAAAGTGTAGGTTGGGCGCGCGATGTGACGATCTCTGATTGCCCCTAGACTCTCCTGACGTGGAGTGGCCCTGACATGCCATCGGCTATGCCCATGGGTGCCTCAGAGGAGAATCCTGGTATGGCGCCCGAGCTCTCATCCGAAGGCACGGAGGTCTCCTCCTGAACCGGCTTATACGAGGTTGGCGCCAGGTAGAGCTCTGCCTCCTTCTTGGGGACGAATTCGACGTCTAGGAAGCTCAGCTCCCTCTCAAGGTCGTCAAGTTCCTTGGTGGACCTGTCTATCGCTGATTTTATCTCGCTCAGCGCTGATCTGTACACGTTCTCATCTATTTCCCCAGACATGGCCTGCACCTCCACAGTGGCCCTTATCTTCTCCAAGGCCATGAGTTTCTTCGCCACCTCGTTCCTCCTGAGGTCAGCCATGCCGGTCAGATTCCGCTTCTCCTCGTTCAACGCCGTGAGTTCAGTCTCGAACTCCGTCTTCAACTCCATGTAGACCCTCTGGTGCATCTTGCTGTTATTCCTGAGCTCCTCCAATGCTTGGGTCCTCCTCCCGTTTATCTCAATCTCCTTTCGAAGCGCCCTAGCTGCGAAGATGAGCTTGTCCTTGATGGTGACGGCAGATGAGCTGATCTCGACGTCAGCCCTGTCGTACTCCTCGATTCCTCCGTCTGACCCCGAAATCACCACCTTGTTGATCTCTCCCGCGCCGTCATGAGAGCAACATATCACTTTGCCTACGTCCCTGCCGAAGTAGTCCCTAGCCGGCAGCCCAATCAACCTTCCCAGAGTGTCGTATTCACTCAACTAACTGTTCCACCGCTTGCTGTGACCAAAAAAGAGGGTTCTTGATAAAAGAGGAATGCTATACTCTGTTGTATTGAACACTCTAGGGAGCCGAGCGCCGATCCGACCGGAACAGCTTGGTCTGCTCGAATTCGCCTACTTTCAGGTCTTTCTCCTTGATGAGCCCCCCGACCTGCTTCTTGACGGACAGCGCCAGCTTAGATCCGATGCTCGGCACCTTGGAGAGTTGTTCGACCGACGCTTTGGCCACTTCCGATCTGTTCCTGAACCCAGCCTTGAAGAGATTTCGAGCCCTCACCCTGCCTATTCCTGTCAGGGACACTAAGTCCAACAGCTCCCGCTTCACCCCTTGCCTGACCCGCTTGCTCATCGAGGATGCCAGGACAGAGAACTCCTTCGAGCCCGTGAAGTTGGCAAGCTCCGAGGCCGCGTACAGCAACCAAGCCGCGTTTTCCGTCACCACGTGCAGATCTCCGGGTTCAACGCCCAGCCTCTCATAGACCGCTTCAAAGGACGCCTCCTCGATCCACATCTCAAGGGCCAACACGGTCTTGCCCTCATCGTAGATGGATGACTCGGACTCCACAGGGAAGAACTCACTGGCGTGATCTCCTATGAACTCCTCGACGATCAGCCTGTCGCGCTGCCTTGAGATCAGGACGGGGTTCATGTCCGGCGTATCGACTATGAGGTGGAGAACGGTCACGTCCGTGAAGCCCGACGGCAGTTTCGACACACGATCGACCATGGATGTGGCGGTCTCAGGCAGGATGTACAGCTCCGAAACGCGCCTGCCCAGCCTCGTCGCCCTAAGCCCCTCTCCATGAGATTCTACCAACCCCACGTCCGTGAGGTGCTTGAGCATCTGCTTCACCCTCCAGTCGACATATCTGGTGCCCCTCTGCCTAGCGAGAAGCGTTGACGAGAACAGGTCTCTGACCCCCTCAGCGTCAGCGGCAACGCCCGCCGCCACAGAGGAGAGCGTTGCCGAGGAGAGGAAGCCACTTTGCCCCAGCATCGACTTCACGGCCTCAACTGGAGCACGTATGTAGTCTTCCATGAGAGCTTCAGCGGCGTCACCGCTTCCAGCTTTGATTAGAGCCACCCCGTAGTCATCGAATTGAGGTCGGCCAGCTCTCCCAGCCATCTGCTTGTACTCCATCACAGAGATCTCGCGACGCCCGAGCCTCACATCGTGTCTGTAGACGGATGTCACGCAGACGTGTCTGGCCGGGAGGTTGACGCCAGCAGCCAAGGTGGGGGTCGCAGCTATCGCCTTCAACCACCCTCGCCTGAAGCCCTCCTCCACCAGCCTCCTCTGGGAGGAAGGGAGACCGGCGTGATGAAACGCTGCACCCTTCTTGACTAGGGAAGAAAGCTGGTTGCCCAGAGCGCTATTGTCCTCGACTCGGGTTATGGTCGTCGCCAGACCGTCAAGATCCTGAGCCTTTGAGGCCCTATTCGAGAGCGAAGTCACAGGCGAGATCCTGGTCGCCAGCGAGACTGCCTGCCTCCTTGAGGGGGTGAAGAATAGAATCTGCCCACCGTTTGACAGCGCATAGCTCGTCAGGTCCATGAGCTCGTCGCCGAACCTTTGCTCCACCTTCTCTTCGTGGTCCGGAAACGAGATCGTGCTGTCATGGTATACGCCCTCGTGCAGAGGCACAGGGCGCCAATCGCTTTTGACCAGTCTGCATCCGATCCACTCGGCTATCTCGGCGTCGTTGGACACCGTGGCTGAGAGAGCTAGCTTCTGGGCGCCCGGGAGCATCTTGTTGATCGAAGCGACGAGCATCTCGACCACTGGACCCCTGTCGGCAGAGTACAGCAGGTGGATCTCGTCGAAGATCACCAAGGACACGTCCCTAAGCCAAGTGGGCCTGTGACGCACCATCGAATCCATCTTCTCGAAGGTGCAGACGATGATGTCATAGTACTTGAGACTCTCGGCCGCGGAGTCATAGTCTCCTGTGCTTATGCCCACCCTTGTGGGCTTTCCGTTCGGCTTCCTCAACCTGGACAGGATCTTGAACTCTTGGAACTTCTCGTACGCCAGTGCTCTCAGTGGAACCATGTAGACGACCTTGCCCGTTCCGGATCCCACTGCCTTCGCAGCAACCATGAGTGGAACGAGCGTCTTGCCTGACGCGGTCGGAGCCGACATCAATACGCTCTTTCCATCAAGCACGCCTGCCTTGACCGCTTCCTCCTGGATCGGATAGAGCGAGTCACCGCCCGCGGAGTCCGAGACGAGCGACTTCGCCCCCTCCCCGATCGGCAGATCCTGTATTTTCACTGCGACCGGATCACCGGGTCTTCCTGAGGGAAAGGTCATCCGGGGAGTAGAAGTAACCGTTCCTCAACAGGTCAGCTATCATCCTCCTGCCATCGGCCTTGTCTACGCCCTTCTCCTCGGCCCTCCTGAGGACTTCCTCTATGTTGGCTGAGCCGAACTCCTTCTCCATGTCCTGCGCCATCTTGATGATGACGTTCATCTTGTCCCAAGATGACTTGGGCCTGCCGGTCATCAGTATGTCGATGTCCGTCTTTCCTGTTTCTACATCGAGTCCCGCTTGAGTGAGGGATGACCTGAACAGTTTTATCACGACCTCGACATCTTCCTTTGTCACTACATCCCTCAACATCAGCTTGGCCCTGGCTTCGCTCTGGCGTATGAGCGATTCAAGTTGCCTTGGCGTGATCTGCACCGCCGAATCGACGCTCGATTTCCTGAGTTCCAAGAAGAACTTGGCGATCGCCTCTGAAGCCTCGTCCGACAATTTGGGCGAGGAGAGCTTGGCATATGCGACGTACCTTCTGAGGTAGTTCGTGTCGTACGTCGCCTCAGCCTGCCGTTCTATCTTCCTGTGCTGCGCTAGGATGTGCTCGGTGAGCAAGGCGTCCCTCGTCTCGTCGGGCACATCTCTCAGCACAAAGTAGAGGTCAAACCTGGAGAGGACCACGGGCGAGAGGTTAACGTTCTCGGCGAAGTTCCTGTTGAGGTCATATCTCCCGAACTGAGGGTTGGCCGCGGCGAGTATCGAGGTCCTGGCGTTGAGGGTTGCGACTATCCCTCCTTTGGCTATCGAACATGTCTGCTGTTCCATGGCCTCATGTATGGCGACTCTGTCTTCCTCTCTCATCTTCTCGAACTCATCGATGGCCGCGAGACCCTTGTCAGCCAAGACCAACGCGCCAGCCTCAAGCGAGAAAGCTCCGCTCTCATCGCGAATTGCGGCAGCCGTATTGTGGACTATGAAGCCGTTAGCGAGGAAGGAGTGGGAGTCGTTTATTGTCAAGTCATATACCTTGCTGGCCTTTTCCCGGCGGATATGCTTGATCTTGAGGAGGATATGGTCGCCCCTCGTTCTGTAGTTTGTATGAGTTCCCTTCTTTGCGTCTATCAACGCATTCAGTTTCTTGCTCTTGACCGGATCGCCAAAACCTATGGACCGCTTGTAGCTTAGCAGGGACTTCCTGTCGTATATGCTCAATTGATACTTGGGGCCTTGGTGTATTAGCTTTCCTCTGAATGGTATCTCTCGAGCCGGTTTCACAGATGTCGACGATACGATGTCAAATCTCCCGAGCAATATTTCCATCTGTCTGCAGAAGTCCGCGCTTGACGTGTCGAACTCAATGCACTTGTTTCTGATTACACAACCATCATTGGTGATGACTTGTTTTATGAACGGTGCCACGAGTCCGGTGGGAAGGGTGGAAATAGCTGGCGGCAGTCTGATGAGTCTGGCCTTTCTGCCGAGGGGGATACCATAGGTCATCAAGAGTTGTGCTATGATCTTGTTCTGGAACTTGACGCGATAGCATTTCTCCCTCGGATCCTTTCTTGGTCTTAGAGAAATCCCAAAAAGCGTCTTGACTCGACCACAAAAGGCGCGAACATATCTGATACTACCGTCGAAGTAGCCAACGGTATAGCCCTCCTTCTTTCTCTTGTCACGCAACAATTCACCATTGGAGTAGATGTCCCCCAAGAACTCCGAACTGGGGAGTCGGGAACTTGGGCAGCCTTATCCTCTCGGTTCCGCGGTAGCTCCTGTACAGGAATGCTGAGCAGTGTTCAGCAAGCTCCTCCTCGTCCTTGCCTATGGCCTTGAAGACCGTTTTCAGCTCACCGAGAGTGGGGTACATTCTCCTTGTTCTCCACCAATAGTAGAGGTCATTCTCGTCAAGTCCCAAGGCCCTAGACGCGCCCCTTAGAGTTCCGAATCTCGACTTGAGCGAGCTTCTGACCAACTCAAGCAGAGTTGAAGGGCACTCAACGAGACAACCGTCGTCTATGCGTGAAATCAACGGATTCAGTCTTGTGACGAAATCACACCCTTCTAGAGAGCGAGCATGGACAAGGTACCAATCTGTCTTGACATCTTTCGCTTGCTTCCAGACGATCTCGCGACCATCTTCGGAGCACAACACTGGCGTTTCCGGAGTGACGCTGATACTCTTGCCGAGTCTCGTGCTGATGTGAACGACATCCTCGGCAGCGAGTCTATAGTAGCGAACAGCCTTGTGCCTTTCCACACTGTCTAGCGTGGCAGAAGGTGCTGCTATTCCGACCGTCGTCGGCGACTTGGCCGTCTCAACGCCGTCCCCGACGACCTCGATCCCTTTAGCGAGCTCCGGCTCAACTAGATCCTTGATTGACATGATCCCCCGCTCAGTGTAGACCAGTGTACTGCCGGCTACACAAAGACCAGCCGCAGTGGCCCCTCGGCCAGAGGTGTAGAGGCCGCGCGGCGCGATCCTCTGAACGTATTTGAGCAGCTGCGACTTGGCGGTCCCGGGATCACCGACCAGCAATATGTTCACATCCCCCCTGACCTTCACCCCATCCTTGAACGTCTTTGGGTTCCCTCCGGCGAGTTGCAGGAGGACGGCCTCCTTGACATTCTCCAGCCCGTGGATTGAGGGCGCGACAGACGATATCAGCTTCTTGTAGTGCCAAGGCTGAGATGCGTCTGCCCTGAACGATCTCATCGATTCTTCGTCGAGCTCCTCTTCAAGTTGTTCCTCGGTCTCGACCTTGATGTGATTGGCGTTCAATGAGAGCTCGAAGACCCTTGACCTCGACCTCCCGAAGCCTGACGATCTCTGCTTCACGGTAACGATTCCGGTCACGACGACCCTGTCGCCGGGCCTGGCCATGCTCACCAAGTCATCCGTCAGCCCCAAGTCCAGAGTCTGTGGCATCTGCCCAGCCGGCAGATCCTCTGGCCTTTCCTGAAGAGATATGGATTGGAAGTCCTCGAATGTAGAAAGGGATGGGTCCAATTCGAAGGTGCCAGGACCAGACCTGTTGCAGACTGGACATGCCCTAGGAGTGATGAAGAGGGCTCCGACTTGATCCGCAGGGGTGACCGTCTGACAACTCGTGCACCTGAAGGCTCCCGTCTTCAGCTGCGTCATGACTTCCGAACTCCTAACTATCACACCAGATATTGACACAATCGTGCCTATGAAGGATGAGTTTAGCCCCCTGATGCTGGCCTTCTTGCTGTAGTTCCATATCCTGACGTTCAGTCTTTGGACCTTCTTGGCGTACTCCATATCGAACTCGGTCAGCATGAGCAATCCTCCCTCTGAAAGGATCTTCAGGGTCGACTCTGGGTGTTCATCCAATGTGCCCGCCAGCTCCTTGTCATAGGATACTATGTCCTCGAAGTTGACCGCGAGTGAGTGCCCTCCCTTGGTGGGGAGCGACCTCATTGCATCCAAGTACGTCAGTTGCCCTTCATCGTTCCTGAACCCCCGGATGAATGACGCGAAGGCTTCCCTTGTCTTATCCTTACTCTCTTCCAACACCCAACACCTCCTCCCTCCAACACGACATTACCATCCTGAGCAGTTCCAGGAGATAGGATTCCTCCGGCGTCAGGTTGGCCAGTATCTCATGCGGCAACGACGGGACCAACGAGTACGTCAGTATCTTCTTGAGCCTGGCATCCATGACTTCAATTGCCGATGCCTCCGCGATTCTCCTCGTCTTCTCGGTCATCTTGTTGGATGAAATCAGCAGCGTGAGTTGCCTGTAGAAGAACTCAGGGACTCTAGATATCCCGCTGGCCTTGTGCCTCTCATCCCAGGCTATCATTGCCAAGGCCTTGTGATCTAAGACCTTCCCAGCTGGATCGGCCATGCCCTCGTCAAGGAGCTGTTCGGCGATGTAGAAAGGAACCTCGGCTTCCACTGAATCTTCCAACTTCGTTTCCACTCCAAGCAGAGACGAGTACCTGAAGTCCTCCTTTGGCACTATCCTGATCTGTCGCAGCTGCTGATCCACTTCGAGGCGCTTTAGCCCCTTTTGGATCACCTGCTCGATGAGGGTTGCCTCTGCCTCTAACATTCGCTGGTCTCTCGAGGTCAATCTGATTTAACCTTATACCTGAAGCGATTTCTCATTCGAGAACCAGTCCGATAGAGAATGCTCGATTCTCGGGGGATTGGCTCGCCGGAAGCCCGCAAAAGCACTCTGGCCCTCCAGTTCAGTTGACGCTGACTGGTTTGGAGCGACGCACATCGATAGGGGAGCCACTCCCAACGGACTGTGTCCGTCGCGCAGTTTCAGTCTGGTGCCCGTAGGAACTGTGGGCCGCAACGGTTAAAACGTGAATGAGACGGACGGTTGCTCGCCTGGTGAGCTTCGTGAGTCTCCGCGACCTCGTGTGGGCTGAGAAATACAGGCCTAGAACCTTGGACGAGATGATGGACAGGGAGGAAATTGTCGCGAAGCTCAAGACATTTGTGTCAACGAAGAACATGCCGCACCTGCTGTTTGTTGGACCACCAGGTACGTCGAAGACAACTGCTTCGCTTGCGCTCGTGAACGACATGTATGATGGAAACACAACAGGCAACTACCTTGAGCTCAATGCCAGCGTGACTCCGGAGACGCCCATAATGGTCAGGGAAAAAGGCCAGATCAGGAGGACTAACTTCGCCAAGCTCGCAAAGGAGCGTTTTCCGGAGGATGGCCCAGATCACGCCAAGATCGATGGGCTTGAGATTCTATCCCTTGATGAAGGACTCGAAGTCAAGTTCTTGCCGGTGAGTCTGATATCACAACATCGGGTTGGCAAGGTACTAAGAATAAGACATGAGGGAGGGGAGATCAGGACGAGCTCCGATCACTCGGTAATGGTGGTCGGTGAGTTCGGCCTGCTTGAGCCGAAAAGAGCCTCCGAGTTGAAGAAAGGCGACTTGTTGGTGACATTTCAACAGGAACTCAGTGGGAGGAATGAACCCCTGGATTTCGAGGAATTCGCCCCAAGACAGTACGTTACATTAGGCCACAGGCTCATTAGGAACCCGAAGGTAAAGACGACTATCAGCAACCAAGAAGTAGACGAGGATCTTGGATGGCTATTAGGCTTGTATCTAGCTGAAGGGTGTGCTGTGCTAGAGCGTAAAGGAACAAGCGGACAAGTCATTTTCACCCTTTCATATCCCGAGGAACTCGATGTCCTAGAAAGGCTCGAAGGCGTGCTCGAACGCAAATTCGGACTGGAAGGAAAAGCACGACTTGCGCCCTCCGGTTTCAAGCCCGGAAGCATGAGTGCCGTGCAGCATAGAGTCATGAGCACACAGCTCGCCAAGTTCCTCCGAAGTGATTTCTACGACGGCTCCGAGCTGAAGGACGCTACAACAAAGAGGGTGCCCAATTTCGTCTATTCCTCGAGTCCTGAGGTCAGGAACATGTTCTTGAAAGGATACATGGGCGATGGATGTGGGAATTGGGGCGAATACGTGAGATACAGCTCCAATTCTAGGGAAAACTTGATCGACATTGCCTGGCTGGGAAGAATAACCGGTCTCAACACCTCGACCTTCAGACAAGAGACAAGGATAGCGTGGAAAATGCCGAGCTACTCCTACATCAAGAGCGACCTCGTCCCAGCTGAATTGCTCAGGAATCTGGCAGTGAAGCTCCAGGTGCAGTATACGTATGATCTGAGGCATTCGTTGTATTCCGGGAAGAAAAGGATCTCCAAATCCATAGCCAAGGAGCTCCTCCAGAAATGGTCGAGATCAAGAGACAGAGCCCCTATCGTCTATGATAATGTAAGGAAATTGGTAGAATCCAATCTGTCAGTCGTGATCATAAGGGAGATGGTAGCCGAAGATTATGACGGATATGTCTACGATGTCACCGTCCCAGGTTCTGAGATGTTCTTCGGCGGCACAACACCTATTTTGTTGCATAACAGCGATGATCGAGGCATAGAAGCGGTGAGAGGGCGCATCAAGGAGTTCTCTAAGTCCATCCCGATAGCGGAGATCCCGTTCAAGATAGCGATACTGGATGAGTGTGACGCAATGACCAACGACGCCTTCCAAGCCTTGAGGAGAACCCTCGAAAGGTACTCAGACACGACGCGATTCATACTGGTGGCTAACGAACTCTACAAGATAATAGAGCCGATTCAGTCGAGATGTTCAGTTTTCCGGTTCGGTCCTCTTGGCGATGATATCATATTGAAGAGGTTGAAACAGATAGCTGACAGCGAGGGCGTCCGCTACGACGATGAAGCGCTCAAGATGATAGTTGAAAGGGCCGGCGGCGACATGAGGATGGCCATCAACCTGATACAGGGGATATCGGCCTCCCAGAAGAAAGTCGACGCGAAGACTACGAAGGAGTTCGTCGGGCTCTATGGCGTGGACAAGGTCGATGAACTAATTGACATCAGCATCTCTGGCAACACGCAGGCAGCGCTTGAGTTACTGAGAGCGATCATATACGAGTCAGGCGTCCAGCCAAAGGAGATAGTAAGGAAGTTCCACAGGAGGATATCAAACATGGAAGTGCCACCCGAAGTCAAGCTATCGCTCCTGTCCCTCCTCGCTGACATTGAGTATAGGTTGATGGTTGGAGCCGATCCGGAGATTCAGCTCACCCTGATGTTGGCAAAACTGTCGCAAATCAAGGGTAATCGTTGAAATGCGATCGAATGAAGAGGTACCGTCCGATGAGTGGGCTGACCTCGTCGGGAATCAAGAGACAAGGGACAGCTTTCTCCGATGGCTGAATGGATGGAGGCCGGAGCTAGCTAAGAAGGCAGCTCTCATCTACGGCCCCCCAGGGACCGGAAAGACCGCCACAGTTCAGCTTGCTGCGAGGAAGTTGGGATACAACCTAGTGGAACTGAACGCAAGCGACGTGAGGACCAAGGATGCCTTGATGGAGCAGGTCTACCCTGCCTCTCGTTCTAGGTCCCTGTACAATGAGAGGAACGTGATACTGCTGGACGAGATCGACGGCCTTCATCATAGACAAGACAGCGGGGGAGCCAGCGCGATACTGAAGCTGATCAGCGACACGGAGACCCCAGTCGTGCTTGTGGCGAACAACCCATGGGAACCATCGTTGCGTGACATACGAGCGAAAAGCGAGATGTTCAAGTTCACGAGGCTGAGGAAGGACTTGATCATCAGGAGACTGAGATCCATTGCAACTAAGCTCGGCTTGTCAGTCAGCGACGTGGTGTTGGACAAGATAGCTGAGAGAGCACGAGGGGACATGAGGAGTGCGATGGCAGATCTGCAGGCGCTCGCCTCCGGAGAGGCCACTCCGGGCGAGGAGGCGGCGTCGCGCATCCTGCAGGAGAGAACAAAGGAGGAAGATATCTTCGAGGCTCTAAGAGGCGCGATGCAATCGAAGAGCGTCTACGAGGCACGAACCCACCTGAGCAACAGTGGCCTGCAAGTCGATGACATAGTAGACTGGGTCTACGGGAACATCGAGAACATCGCGGGGAATCCGGACGATTTCTGGCTGTTGTCGAGGGCCGTGGCCGAATCGGACTACCTCTCAGCCCTGATGATGAGGCTCAGAACTTGGATGCTCATTCCATACATCTACGATATTCTCTCCGTGGGGCTTGTTGCCTGCGGCCGCGGCGCGACCGGATGGGTCAGGCTCGGAATGCCGAGCAAGATATCACAGAGATGGGCAAGGTACGCCAAAGCGAAGGAAAGGGCAGCGCTGGCAGTAGATATCGGCACACAACTTCACGAGCGGAGGTCCGTGGTCGTCCGTGAGACCATCCCCCTTCTCGGGATCATCGGAAGAACGGTCACGACGACGGGCAGAGGCAAGTGGAGGGCGGCGAGGCCCAAGAGTTTAGCCAGATCTCGCCGTTCAAAAGCCAGAGGTCGCTAGCTTCCTGAACAGTGAGATTCGCTCGTCCTCGTAGTTCACCCTGAACGTTCTGCTCCTGCCCACCCTCCTCTCAAGGACCACTCCCATCCTCTTGAGCCGCGACAGGGTTCTTTCCGCAGAGGGGTGGTTCAGATTGGCCTTCCTGCAGAGCGAGGATATCGTGGTGAAATCGTCTGTCACCGTCAAGACCCGCAAGACCCTCAGGGCCTGGGAGGAGAGCAGTGATTCCTCTTCGGATTTGCCTCGACGAGTCACTGCGTGATCTCCTTTCTCAGCATCTGTCCCAAGGCGGACGCAGGGGCAAGTAATGAAACCACCGAGGTCCTGCCCCTCCTGCCGAAGCTCTTGACCGATTTCCTGATGAATCCCAACGTCTCCAGGCTTTCCAAGGTCTCCCAGAGACGTGTGTGTGCCACAGGTTCCTTTCCAATCTCCTCACAATATCTCCTGTAGCTGGACTCCAGATCCCCGGTCGTGACGAATGACGCGTCGTCTCCCTGCAAGCAGTTCACGATCGAGAGCAGCACGTCCCTCTGGAGGTCACTTAACAGCGACATCTCAGAAGGCGACGGGAAATTCGGCAATATCGAGAGACCTCTCCTGACATGTTCTGGCAGGATTCTGCCCGCTCCAGACGCTTCAGCCATGCGACAGGCGCGCGCCAAGACTTCTATCGCGTACCTAGCGTCCCCAGTAGTGCAGGCTGCCTCCGCTATCATCGACAGTATCTCCTCGTCGAACGAACCTGGCCTCAGGGCAGTGCGAGCCCTCGCCTCCAGTATGTCGCGCAGTTCGGAGGAAGTGTATGCGGATAGCTTGACAGTGGGCATGACAGCCACGTCGAAGGTGGAATCAAATACCACCGACCTCATGGTCATGACGATTCCCAGCTTGGACGCTGCTGCCTCGAATCCCTCGTGAGATCTGAGCAGCGAGGACACAAGATATGACTTGCCTCTCGTCAGCAACGAGTCCGCGTCGTCCAGAACGACGAATACCGGATCCCTGACGTTTGAAAGGGATTCTATGAAGGAGATCAACACCTCCTCCTTAGAAACGCCTCGGATGAAACCGTTGGCGAATCTGGATTGAACCAACATCCTCATGGCTACGTTGTACTCTGAGCCCTCTATCCTGCAATTGACCACGAAGCTCGTCGCGTTGGGCCTTCCAATTAGGTACCGATTGACCAAGCGCCTTGAGATCGTTGTTTTTCCGCTGCCTCTTGGTCCCACTATCAGGGCCCTGGACCCAATCGGGGGCTCCTTCAGAATTGGGGAAAGGTAGCTCTCTAGCTCATTGAGTTGAGACTCACGGTGAATCAGCTGCTCGGGGAGGAAGGCTGGGTCAAATGGCCTCCCGTCGATCACGACCTGACTCTGCATCGGGGCTACCTTTCTCGGTCACTTGCGACCCTCCGATATATATCTCATCGAAGAAGCCGCATCCCCTCGCACTGACTTCATCGAAAATGGAGGGTCGGCGCAGGGCGACAAACCCGAAGGAGAGCCCCGTCGCCTCAATGAGGGTCACTGGGGGTGGAAATTCCGATCCCGAGACATCCCTCCAAACCAAGGTATTTATAGGACCGCATGGTCCAGTCCGACCGTCATGGAAGAGCCCACCCCCGACAATGCGCCGACTTCGAAGGTGCTGTACCAGTGTCTATCGTGCAGCGAGGTCTTCGCACCCGACATGATTTCCACGAGGGAGATTAAGTGCCCCTACTGCGGCTACAGGATCATCAAGAAGGTGAGGGCGGGCGGTCTCAAGATGGTCAAGGCCGAATAGGTGCGCCTAGGAGACGAACCATCTTAGATAGGGGTCCACCCACATCGACCAGAACTGAGCGGGATTCTTGAGGGGTATCAACTGTTCGGCTGTAGCCGGGGAAGGGCTGGGGTTCTTTCCCAACGGCAGACCGTACAACTCATTCATGTAGAAGGGAATGACCTCTGAGACGGAAGCGTCTAGGTTGTTGAACAACACCTCGTTGATTCCATCGCGAAGACCCAGCCTCTCCATCACGTCGATGAGATATGGAGTGTCCCTAGGCCAGACCACGCACCCGTGATACTGCCTATCCCCGAGGTAAGGCTCGCATGCCCTCTTCTGGACCAGCAACCCGAAGGGAAACACTCCGGAGCCCAGCCGCGTCATCCTTCTTCGGACCAAGAGTTGTGACTCTGCCTCTGCGTACGCCGCCTTTAGTACGTCAATGGGCGAGTAGTTCCTGAGAACAGCTAGGGCCAGGAAAGACATGGAGGACGGGGTGCGGTCAACCCTCTTCGCGCCTCGGTCGAACATCACAAGATTGGACGGCAGGCCCGTAGCTCCCTTCATCAGATCTACCCTAAACGACTCAAATGATGATTTCCCTAGGTTCTCCAGCAGTTCCGCGTCAGCCCCTAGACTTTCGGCAGCCCTTTTCGACCGCTTCAGCACGAGCACAAGCCTCGCCTGCACCTCGGGCATCAGGAAAATGGGCTCCCTCATCGCCGCCTCGACATCCTGAGGTGAGAGCCCTGCCGACAACATGCTCTCCAAGTACTCCACGGGAACCCTGCAAGGAACCGATGACAGGTGGATCCCAGCAACATCAACATCTGACCTGCTGTCAGCCCAACTGTAGTTCGGCAACGAGAGAAGGGCACCGTCGACGATTCTCGCGCCAGCTACCCTACCCTCCTGAGCCGCACGCAGGAACTTGCTGAGAAGGCTCAGCCCTCGCCTCAACAGTTTCTCATCCCCGAAGGCATCCGCGTAACTGAGCAGCAGCTCGTGAAATAGGAGAGTGGAGTCTATTGAGTTGTACGACGGCCTCACAGATCCAGAGCTCCACGCGAGGTTGTTGGGCAACATTCCGTTCGGGTCTGCGAATTCCATGGCGATGTCCAACTGATCCCTGATGAACAGATGGAACCCTAGCAAAGCGAGCGTCCTCATGTTCTTGAGAAGCCCCTCGAAGACGTCCCTGAACCAGACCTCTCTGAACCAGCAGCTCCCCGCTTCACCACACAGGCGAGCATCCCTGTCCCATGGCCTGACCCCGAACGAGAGGAGGGCAGCTATCCTGCCGAACAGCGCCTCCTTCACGCTTTCACCGACCGTGGGCGCAGGCAGTGAAGAGAGCATCGCTTCAAGATGAGACGTGTAGGTTGAGGCGTAGGCGCGCATCGCGTCCCTGCGCTGGCCCTCCGGAGGCCAAGTGTTCGACAGGACGATGAGCAACTCATGAGAGGGACTTGACACCGTCAGGCCATAGGGCCCCAACACCCCGATCGTCCGCTCCTCTCGCGCGAAAATGATTCCCCGCTCAGATTCACTCCTGAACCCGTAGCCCATTTTGTACTGCCAATCCAGTTCGCGCCTGCTCGCCGAGGAGCTGTCCAACTTCGTGTCTGACAGCACCCCTAGCTTGGCGGTCGAGGACGATCCCATCAGTCCGTCATGGATCGCAGGGTAGTAGTCGACGGGAGGCGGAGGGCGCTTGAGCGGCCTGAGATCAGTGAGGACATAGAGGTTGATGCGATCGCCCATCGCCCGTTGCGGGAAGCTGAACCCTATCCTGAGCCCTCCCGAAGTGGCAACTCCGGCGTCGGCGGCGGCATACTCAACAGTCAGCGCCTCCCCGTCGTCCGTGCAGTACCTATACTGAGCTGCTGCAACGGCATACCGGACCGTGGATGGCTTGAGTGGGCGCGAGTCGTCGAAGGAGACGCCGACCCCGTCGATTGCCTTCCAGAGCTCCCCCTGAAGGAGGACCAGAAGTCCTTCGACAGGCATGTTCCTGTTGGGCATGACGAAGCTCCCGAACTCCGGAACCTCCACGTTGACTGATCTCACGCTTGAGGACCATTCGACGGATGGGGACCTGACCATGACCTTCTTCGCCCTGGCATAGTCCCAATCCGGGTCCTCAAACGGATCCACCTCAAGGGAGGGGATGGCGGGCAATGAGGAGAGTTGGGAGGAACTAGGATATTTCTCTATTGGTGCAGACCAGCCAAGGTCCATTGGATCACCGAGATCCTCATGGCCCCACCCTATCGCGATGCCTTGGCTTGTGCCCCTCAAAGGCGCAGTGCAACAGCTTTTTTCCATCAGTTTGAAGAAAATCCTTATGAGCCGTCAACTCGACCCTAATCAAATGCCAGCCGAATCGCACGGCGTCTACGAGGAACTTCTACCAGTCCTCAGGCCTGACAGTATCGCGGTGGTAGGCGCGTCGCGAGCCCCACACAAGATCGGGCACGCCATCGTGAAACACCTGATAGCTGGGGGCTTTCCCAAGGAAAGGATATTCCCGGTGAATCCAAACGCCCACCAG
>Ga0172363_10000195_pt1 | contig 40927 bp, 43 predicted proteins | sample LakKivs2_kivu2a2_FD_114541 | JGI IMG/M metagenome (GOLD analysis project Ga0172363, IMG submission 114541) | Sediment microbial communities from Lake Kivu, Rwanda - Sediment s2_kivu2a2 | ecosystem: Environmental > Aquatic > Freshwater > Lake > Sediment | place: Rwanda: Western Province, Lake... | reverse complement strand
GACCGCTTCAAAGAGTGGGTTCCTGTGGTGGATGATGGGCTCAGCCATCTTGAGAAGTACTTCAGGGGGGATCTGGGTTGGCCCTGGTGCAAGCAAGTATCTCTTTTGCATGGTGTACCTCCTGAAATTTAGTGTTATTTTCTACCAGATAACAGTGAGAAAGGCAAGAAAATGATTATACAATAACACTCTTTTTGTGTTATATTTCCCATATGAAAAGGATTTATTTTGACCACGCATCGACTACGCCCGTTGATAGAATCGTCCTTAAATCTATGGAACCCTATTTTATAGAACATTTTGGTAACCCCTCATCTGTTTTAATAGAAGAGGGGGCTGTTCCACATAGGGCAGTTGACGAAGCACGAGAAGAGATAGCCCTTTTAGTTGGTGCCTCAAAAGATGAGATTATTTTTACTTCATCTGCCACAGAGTCGAACAATTTAGCCGTGAAGGGATTGGCCCTCGCAAATAGGGATAGAGGAAGAAGGATTCTTTTTTCTGATATCGAACACTACTCCATCATAAATCAGGCAGATTTTCTGAGGGGAATAGGATTCGAAGTTGATTTTGTGAAGGTAGATATTAACGGTATGCTTGATATGGAGGATTTAAAAAGGAAGCTCACAAAGGATACAATCCTTGTCTCCCTGATGCATGCAAATCTTGAAATTGGAACAATTGAGCCTATTAAAGAGATAGCCTTCTTTTTGAAGGAGAAAGATGTCCTCTTTCATTCAGATGGTGCAGGTACATGTGGCACAATACCTGTAAATGTGAAGGATCTTAACGTGGATACCATGATAATATCTCCCCATCAGTTCTATGGTCCCAAGGGTGTTGCCGCCCTTTATATCAAAAAGGGCATCAGGCTCACCCCCATAATGCAGGGTGGATATCAGGAGATGGGATACAGGGCCGGAACTGAAAATGTACCTGCTATTGTTGGTTTTGGAAAGGCTGCCCGTATGGCGATGGAAGAAATGGACAAAAGGGCAGAGAAACTGACACTACTCTCAAAAAGGTTATGGGAAGGGCTTGCATCTTCAATAGATTACATCCATTTTACAGGTCATCCCGAGAAAAGGTTACCGGGCCATGTGAGCTTCTGGATTGAGTTTGTGGAAGGCGAGTCCCTGCTCTTATGGCTGAACTTAAACAATATTGCTTCATCCAGTGGAAGTGCTTGCTCTTCAAATGTGCTGGCAAGAGATGAAACAGGGCTCAAGGCCTCACATGTACTTACTGCTATTGGTGTGTCACCTGAAATCTGTCATGGTTCCATTACATTTAGCCTTGGAAAAGACAACACAATGGAAGAAGTGGAGCATGTGTTGTCTGTGATGCCGGGGATTGTAAAAAGATTGAGGGATATGTCCCCACTATATGAAAAATTTAAAAAGGAACAGACAGGAGGTAGATGATGCCACAAGGTCCTTATAGTGATATTGTGATGGATCATTTTATGAATCCCAGGAATATGGGTGAGATAGAAAACGCAGATGCCGTGGGTGAGGTGGGAAATCCAGCGTGTGGGGATGTAATGAAGCTCTATTTAAAGATTGAGGACGGAAAGATAGTAGATGCAAAATTCAAAACCTTTGGATGTGGTGCCGCAATTGCGTCAAGCAGCATTACGACTGAAATGATTAAAGGGAAGACCATTGACGAGGCACTAAAGATATCAAATGAAGCAGTCGCTCAAGCCCTGGGAGGACTACCTCCTGCAAAGCAACACTGTTCAGTCCTTGCTGAAGAGGCGCTTAAGATTGCTATTGAAGACTATAATAAGAAAAAGGGTTCAGGGTAAAATACTTACATGCTTGAAATAAAGATCAGAACTACGAATAAGACAGAGGCAAGAGATATTACGGATGAAGTAATCAGGGTGGTGAAAGGAAAAGAAGGAAGGCTTTTCCATTTATATACCCCTCATACTACGTGCGGGCTTTTGATTAATGAAGATGCAGATCCCAGTGTGATGAAGGATATTATAGAAGCCCTTGAACGTATAGTGCCAGAAGGCTATCCATATAAGCATTTAGAAGGGAATGCCCATGCACATATTAAGTCTTCGATTATTGGATGTTCTGTTATTGTTCCATTCTCTGAAGGTGTACCCAGGCTTGGAACATGGCAGGGGATATTCTTGATGGAGTTTGATGGTCCAAGGGAACGGAAGGTGTACATTACGTTAATATAACGGGGAACAGGGTATAGGAGTTGGTGGATAGATTGACAAACTTTAAAGATATGGGGGTAATATAGATGAATAAATTTTTGATTATACGAAGGATTTTAATGTGTGTGTTGTTAATATCAATGGTAAGCACCCCGCTTTATGGTAAGGATGATAAGCTAAAACCAAAGGAGTTCGGGGTATATATAAAAACTCAAAAAGCTTTATTGAGGCTTATGCCGAATATAGTTTTTGACGAAAAAGGAATCCTTTTTATTGAGACCAATAATCCTCCACATTTTTTATTAAAGGATATAGAGTACTTTGTTGTATATGGTAAGTATGACATTAAGGTTCTTACCATGAATCCCCTGCTCTTTATTCAACAATCCTCCCTTGGAAAATCGCGTTTTATCTTCGGGAAGGATATAAGCTTTGACCTTAAAAAGACAGGTAATGATTTATATACTGTAAAACCAAAGGAATTAATGGGAAGAGGTTATTTTAGCCTCTGGATAGATGATAGTGCGTGGGATTTTATTGTTGAGTAAAATCAGCTATTAGCTGTCAGCTTTTAGCATCGCTGATATCTAAATTGCTAAAAAAAACAAAGGCGGCATCCGGATTTGAACCGGAGAATAACGGTTTTGCAGACCGTCGCCTTACCACTTGGCTATGCCGCCGTGAATTCAGTGAACAGTGTATAGTTGTTAGTGGATAGCGTAAATCTTTTAAATTACTGACGACTATTCACTAACCACTAATAACTGTTTTATTGGAGCGGGCAACGCTTCAACCCGCTACGTGCAATATGGAGCGGGAAACGGGATTTGAACCCGCGACTTCAACCTTGGCAAGGTTGCACTCTACCGCTGAGTTATTCCCGCATGCAATCTTTTATAATATAAATATATCACGCATGTCAAATCTTTCTTGCCCTGTAAATATTACCTTTTCATAGGGAGTTCATGTAAACTATTGTGACATATGAGGCGATTATTAGGTTTATCCAGAAACGTTCTTACCCTTGGATTTGTCAGTCTTTTTATGGACATAAGCTCAGAGATGATTTATCCTCTAATCCCCATATTCCTGAACGATGTTCTCCATACATCAAAGACATATATAGGTCTAATAGAGGGCGTGGCGGAAAGCACAGCGAGCATTCTCAAGGTCTTTTCTGGATGGCTGTCGGACAGATTAGGAAAACGGAAATTCATTGTGTTCTGGGGGTATGGCATATCTGTATTGAGTAGACCCATTCTTGCCACTGCAACCTCGTGGATAGATGTTCTTGCATATAGATTCACAGACAGGGTTGGTAAGGGTGTAAGAACTGCCCCGAGGGATGCGATCATTGCAGACTCTACTGAGCAAAATATACTGGGAAAGGCCTTCGGTTTCCATAGAACCATGGATACCACAGGTGCTGTCATTGGTCCTGCGATTGCCTTTGCAATCCTTGGTCTATTCAGTGGTGGGTTCCATCTGGTATTCTGGATCTCTATAATCCCCGGTATTCTTGCACTTTTCTGTATCGCTATCTTTGTTCAGGATGTTAAAAAACATACCTTAACAGAGAGGCCTCAAATAACCCTGCGGCATCTCAACAGGGATTTTAAGATGTTTTTAATCATTGTCACAATCTTTACGCTGGGCAAAACCTCAGAGGCCTTTCTTGTCCTCAGGGCTCAGGAACTGGGTGTCTCAATCGCCACTATACCACTTATATACCTCACATTTAATATGGTCTCTGCCTTTTTTTCCACGCCTGCAGGTATTATAGCTGACAGGTTTGGAAAGAGAAAGACGATACTTTCAAGCTATTTCTTGTTTTCCTTAATATTTTTTGGTTTTGCAGTTGCTACAAACCTTGCCCATGCCTGGCTCCTTTTTATTGCCTACGGTATTTTTGTTGCTATGAATGAGGGGGTTCAAAGGGCATATGTGGCAACGGTTATAAGACCAGAAATAATGGCAACAGGTTATGGTGTCTACCATACAATCATTGGTATTTCATCCCTCCCCTCAAGTATCATCGGGGGCGTCTTGTGGGAACATTTTGGTTCGCAAACACTTTTCTACTATGGAGCTTTCATGTCATTGATATCGTGTATAGCTTTTATTTTTTTCATATCTCTGAAAACAAGCAAATAGTGAAAAGTTTTTGACAAAGAAAAGAAAAAAGATTAAATCTTTGCGAGCCGTTAGTTGTCAGGAATTATTTATAGCTGAAAGCCAAGAGGAGTTAATATGTCATCTAAAATTAACTTTCAGATTATTGAGTCAGAAAGTGCTTTTCTTGATCCCAGAAAGGGGTTTGAACCAACAGTTGAAAGGTTCCAGATTCGCATAGACCCTCTTACGGGCAGAACAGGTCATTTTTCACACTTCGGTGCGATAAAACCGCAGAAATTGCCTCTTGAAACATACGCAACACCGGAGGCAAAAGGTTTCTGCCCTTTTTGCCCAGAAAACAGGGACAGGACAACACCAAAATTTGTAGAAGCGGTTTTCCCTGAGGGAAGGCTTACAAAAAATGAAGCCTGCCTTATCCCGAATCTTTTTCCTTACGACATTTACAGCGCAGTACTCATAATGACCGATGAGCATGTTGTTCCCTTAGAAAAGCTGAATGAGAAAAGATTAATCGATTCCTTCTCTCTCGGTATAGCATTTCTTAAAAGGATTAAGACAATTGATCCATCTTTACCTTACCATTTAATGACGTGGAACTATATGCCGCCTTCCGGTGGAGGGTTGGTTCACCCACACCAGCAATATTTTGCAACACAAAATCCTGGAAACCAGTTTCTGGATGAGCTTAAGGCATCAGAAAAATTTTACAAAACCTGGGGAATGGGTTTCTGGTCAGAGCTTATAAAAGAAGAACAGAAGATTGGTGAACGCTATATAGGTAAAATCAGGAGTTCACACTGGCTGTCATCCTTTGTGTCCCTTGGCATACTTGGTGAAATAATATGTGTTTTTCCCAATGTATTCTGCATTGATGATTTTACAGAGGCAAACATCTATGACCTCGTTTCAGGTCTTCTCAGGGTCTTTCAATACTATATATCCAGCAATATATATAGTCTGAATGCTTCCCTCTTCTTCGGACCTGAGGGTCAGAAATATTTCCCCTGTTATTTTAGGGTTGTACCAAGGACTTTCCTCAACATGAGGGACTATGCACCTGATTTAAACTTCTTTCAGGCAATTCTTTCTGAGCCTGTAAGCGTGGTTATGCCAGAGGAGTTGTGCAAGGATGTAAGGCAATATTTTTGACAAGGGAAAGAAAAAGGGATTAAATCTTTAAGGGTTATTCTATATATGAACGCCTTAATAGTTAGAAATCAGAAATTGAAGTTGAGCGCCCGGCGCTCATTGCTTGTGGCATTTTACTCCCTGCTCCCTGCTCCCTACTCCTTACTGCTTACTGCTTACTCCTTACTGTTTCTCTTATGTCCCCTTATATCCTATAGCTATGAACGGGTTATATCCCTTTCCCCACAGATCACGGAATCCATCTATCTTCTTGGGGCAGGGGAGAAGCTCATAGGGGTTACAGAGTTATGTAAGAGACCAAAAGAAGCAGCAAAGAAGGAGAGGATTGGGACACCACTTCGACCTGACATAGAGAAGATTGTCTCATTGAGGCCTGATCTGATACTTGGTACGAGAGAAGGGAACCCCCCATTGGCAATGGAGAGACTTAAAAGATTTGGCATGAAGGTGCATTATTTTGTTCGGCCAAAGACATTAAATGACCTGTTGGGTAACTTTTTAATACTCTCACACCTGTTGATGAAGGACGAAATAGGAGAAAGAATTGTAAGCAATGTGAAAAATTCTCTGGATGAAATTAAAACAGGTGAGAGGTATAGGGTTCTCTGGCAGGTTGGGGCAGACCCCTTGATAGTGGCTTCAGACACAAGTTTTACGAATGATATTATACGTATAGCAGGTGGTATAAATATAGTTGAGACCGAGATGCCATACCCGAGGATGAATATAGAGGAGGTAATGGTGAAAGGGCCCCAGATAATAGTTCTAATGGATATGGGGTATAATATTGAGCTGGAGATGAAACAATGGAGGAAATATTTGAAAGATGCACGTTTTGTTGTTATGGATTCCTATATAGTGGGAAGTCCAACACCTGTGAGTTTTTTAGAGGCAGTAAATAAGCTTGCAGAAGCGCTGAAAGACAAGTGAAAAGTATGCAGAGGGACGAGGGACGAGGGACGAGGGACGATAAAAACAATTCCGATTTAAAAACTCACCACTCACCACTCACCACTCACCACTCAAAAACTGTTCTCACGTTTGTTATTTTAAGCTGTCTTTTACTCGCATCTATTATTTTATCCCTGAGTTATGGAAAAAATGTATACGTTACATTTAACAGTTTTTTTGCAGATGAAGGTTTTGGTCTTGTCCTGAGAAAGATAAGGGTGCCGAGAACAGTAATAGCCTTTCTTGTTGGGGGTTCTCTCGGCATTTGCGGGGTTACCTTACAATCAATACTTAGGAACCCTCTTGCAGAACCGTATACCCTCGGTATATCCGGTGGTGCCTCATTGGGGGTTACGCTATCAACTGTATTAGGGATGCAGAACTACCTTGGTATGTATGGTAACCCGCTTATGGGATTCATAGGGGCCATGTTCTCGGTCTTTATTGTGTATGTTTTATCGAGACGGAAACTCTTTGATCCTAATAGTATGGTGCTTTTTGGGATTGTGGTAAGCCTCGTCTTTTCATCCTTTGTCTTTTTTCTGTTCTCAATATTAGATCCGGACAGGATGCAGATTACTCTCATGTGGTTGATGGGGGACCTATCAAGCCTTGATATCTCTCTTGTATATGCATATATCCCCATGTTTCTCCTCCCTGCTTTAGTTCTTTTCCTTTTTGTAAAAGAGCTTGATATACTCACCCTCGGTAGTGAAAAGGCACAGTATCTTGGAGTAGACCCGCCAAAGATGTATAAGGTGTTATTTCTTTTAACATCAATCCTTACAGGATTATGTGTTTCTGCATCAGGCATTATAGGATTTGTTGGTCTTATTGTTCCCCATTTGTTAAGGAATATCATTGGTGCAAGCCATACTCTACTTCTTATTTCCTCTTATATTGGCGGTGCTTTCTTCCTGATAATGTCAGATGTGTTTTCTCGTTATCTCTTATATCCTGTTGAACTCCCCGTTGGTGTTGTAACTGGTATACTTGGTGGATTCATATTGCTTTTTTTGGTTGTGAGAAAGACATGAATGAGGGAACTATATTTTCAGTGTGCAATGTAACGTTTAGTTACGGGCGGCATAGAGTCCTCCATGATATAAACCTTGAGGTCAAAAAAGGGGAGGTTGTTGGCATAATTGGACCAAATGGAGCAGGCAAAAGTACCCTTCTTAAACTTCTTGCGGGATACCTGATACCGGATGAGGGCTCCATAACCTTTCTGGGCCGTGATTTAAAGGACTATGACAAAAGGGAGCTCGCAAGGCATATGGCTACCCTTCCCCAAACACTTGATACACCTTTTTCATATAATGTTGAAGAGTTTATAATTATGGGCAGGTACCCACATTTCCATAAGAGGTTTCTTTATGGTGATGAAGAAAAGAGATTTGTGGTGGGAATAATGGAGACAATGAACATGAACACATTATTGGGGCGACAGCTTCAAACGCTCTCGGAGGGTGAAAGGCAGAAGGTATATCTTGCTCAATGTATTGCACAAGACCCAGGGGTATTACTCCTTGATGAACCAGTAAGCCACCTTGATATCAAGCACCAGATGCACACCCTTGAAATACTGGAGAATCTGCATAATGAGGGATTGACCATCCTTATGGTGTTACATGACCTTAATCTTACCTCGGAGTTCTGTTCAAGGGTTGTGCTTATATCAAACGGTAGCGTATATGCAGATGGTGAGCCACAGACCACACTCACCTTTCAAAACATAGAGGGTGTCTATGATACAGTTGTCATTGTGAAAGAAAATCCCCTCTCGAAAAAACCCTATATTATTCCTGTATCGAAGAAATACCTGAAAAAACAGTGAATGTCATTCCTTCCATTCAAAAAATTCTTTAAACTTTTTCTTAAAACCCTTACGGCCTATTCCTATGTCTTCATTAAATTCTTTTGCGAGTTCTTCCATTAATACCTTCTGTCTTTCTGTGAGGTTATCGGGTATTTTTATGTTCAGGTATACAAGCTCATCGCCCCTTCCATATCCATTTGATTTTGTTACACCAAACCCTTTTATTCTGAATATCCTTCCAGGTTGTGTTCCTGGTGGAATAGTTACTTTCATACCTCCTTCAACCGTTGGGACATTTATTTCACCCCCAAGACACAAAAGCGGGAAGTTCACATCCACCTGAACAGTAATATCATCACCTTCCCTCTCAAATATCGTGTGTTCCTTTACCTTCAAGACAATGTAGAGATCACCAGGAGATGTATCCCCATAGCCCTGTAATCCCTCCCCCCTTAATTTCAATCTCGCACCAGTGTCTACGCCTGGAGGGATTTTAACCTTTATCTTCTTTTTGGTTTTTACATGCCCCTTCCCCTTACATGCCTTACAAGGATTTTTTATGATATATCCATCGCCGTTACAATAATCACATGTTCTATTAATTGTGAAGAATCCATGGCTGTACCTGACCTGTCCTCTTCCACCACAAGACTTACACACAATTGGTTGATGACCTGGTTCTATTCTTGAACCATTACAGGTTGGACACTTTTCGTCCTTTGGTATTTCTATTTCCTTTTCCACACCAAATACAGACTCTTTAAACTCTATTTCAAGGTTGTATTTTAAATCTTCACCCTTTTTCTCTCTCTGTCTTTGACCACCAAAAAAATCACTAAACAGGTCGTTGAATATATTATCAAAATCTCTCCTAAATCCAAAATCGAAAAAGGTACCCGTGTCATCTGCTGTCCCGAATCTTTCATATCTTGACCTTTTTTCGCGGTCGCTCAAGACTTCGTATGCCTCGTTAATCTCTTTAAACCTTTCCTCTGCTTCCTTATTGTTAGGATTCCTGTCAGGATGGTATTTTAATGCAAGCTTTCTGTAAGCCTTCTTTATCTCTTCATCAGTTGCGTTTCTTGAGACATTAAGTGTCTCATGGTAGTCTTTTCTCACAATATCGCCTTGGTTTACTGAATCTCTGGTTTTTTGGAAACGGAGACCCGTGAGGGTCTGATTAATCTACCATTTAACATGTAGCCCTTCTGGAATTCTGACACAATAGTATCTGGCTCCACATCATCTCTCTCTTCCTGGTAAAGGGCTTCATGTATGTTCGGATTGAATTTTTTACCTAATGCATCGACCCTTGTAACGCCAAATTTTTCGAGCACCTTCAAAAACTCATTGAGGGTAATTCCCACACCCTCCTCAATGCCCTTAAAGTCCTCTGTTTTTGAGGCATGTTCTAACGCCCTCTCTAAGTTGTCTAAAACAGGCAGCAGTTCCTTTATGAGTACTTCATTCCCAAACATCAATATTTCTTGTTTTTCTTTAATCTTTAATTTTTTAAAATTTTCAAAATCTGCTTGAAGGTACAACAGATTGTCCTGAAAGGTTTTGATGTTTTCTTCTTTCTCTTCAAGTGATTTTTGAAGTTCTTCAATTATCGCATCCTTCTTTTTCTTTTTTTTGTGTTCTTCCTGTTGAACTTCATCCTTTTCTTTTGTTTTACTTTCTACTTCCTGGCTATCTGTTTCTTCCATTTAATTCCTCTTACATCATCTTTAAGATATTTGTAACTGTTGTTGCCGTATAATTTACGATAGGGATTATCCTTGAATAGTTCATTCTAATCGGTCCTATTACCCCAAGAACACCATAGCTTCTTTCGCCAATTTTGTATGTGGATGTTATTATGCTCATATCCCTCATCTCTCTAATGTCGCTTTCAGCACCCATGATCACGTGTATACCTTCTTCTTTTAAACATTTGTCTAATAGTCTTAAAAGTTTTTCCTTCCTTTCAAGGGCCTGAAAAAGTTCCTTAAGCCTATCAATATCAGAGAATTCCGGGACGCCTATCATTTTAGAGGTTCCTTCAATATATATTTCCCTTGTATCCTCCTCGTCAATAATCGTTTTTAGGGTATCCTTTATTTTTGCAAAGAGCTTATTGTAGTTTTCTTTGTCCTCTTCCATGTCCTCTAATATCCCCTCTTTGAGGGCATAGAAAGGCATGCCTCCAAACTTCTCATTCATATACCTCTTCATACTGCTTAGCACCTCTAAATCAAGATCGTCATCCGTATCGACAAGCCTTGTATGAACCATACCTGAGGAGGTAACAAAGACAATGAGTATTGTAGATCTGGATAGTCTTACAAATTCTATTTCCTTGAATAACATTGTATTTACCTTTGGCTCGACCACAATACTCGTGAACTTGGAGAGTGCAGCAAGCGCCCTTGAGGCATCTTCCATTATTTCCTCCACATATGAATAATGAGGCTTGAGTAAGGCTCCAAGAACCTCCAATGTCTTCTTACCTGGACCCTTTAATACAATAAGACTCTTCACGTAATATCTAAAGGCTTTGTGAGTGGGAATTCTTCCAGCAACTACGTGTGGTTTATAGAGAAACCCTTGTTCCTCAAGGTCTGCCATTACATTCCTTATTGTTGCGGAGCTCAACTTGTTCTTGATTGTTTTGGCTATTGTTCGTGAGCCTGTCGGCTCTGCAGCCATTATGTAGTTATCCATTATCAATTCAAGAACCCTTTTTTCTCTTTCTGTTAAGACTTCCATAAATACCTTCCTATCCTATACATTAAATTAATGATATATGGCATCTTTGTCAAGGAATGAAATCTGTATTTTGCATTCTGCCAACTTTTCTTGATATTTCCTTTTTTTCAATTGTATAATGGTTGGTCAGGAGGTTTTTCTGGAATACTCCATTAAGATTGGTGGTGAGGCTGGTCAGGGTATACAGACTATAGGCGACACGCTCGCGAGGGTTTTTTCGAGGTCAGGATATCATGTATTTACCCACCAGGATTATGAGTCGCGCATAAGGGGCGGCCACAATTTTTATCAGATAAGACTGTCAGACAAACCCGCTGCGGCGTCGAGAGACAGAATTGATATTCTTGTTGCCCTTGATAGAGAAAGTATTTTATTTCATGAAAGAGAACTAACCGATTCCGGGATTGCCATTTATGATTCATCCACGTTAAATGAGACACACGAAAAGCCACAGTTTCTCGACATCCCTTTTAAAGAGCTTGCCATAAAAAGTGGTGGAGACAGGATTATGGCAAATACTGTTGCCACTGGAGCTGTGCTGGGGATGCTTGGTCTGGATACAGAAATACTTTTTGAAATATTAAAGGATACCCTTAAGAAAAAGGGTGAAGATGTTTTAAAGGCAAATAAAAAGGCCGCAATTGCCGGGCATGGTTTTGTAATAAAGAACTGTTTACAATGCTCGTTCTCTATAATACCGATATCTAAACCAAAAATGCTTGTTGGGGTAAATGAGGCAATAGGGCTTGGTGCTATCGGATCAGGGTGTAAGTTTTATTCTGCTTACCCGATGACCCCTTCGACCGGTATCATGCTCTATATTGCGGGTAAGGCGAAGGAGTATGGAATTATAGTTGAGCAGGCTGAGGATGAGATTGCGGCAATCAATATGGCGCTCGGTGCATCCTTTGCAGGTGTGAGGTCTATGACCGGTTCATCAGGAGGTGGTTTTGCTTTGATGGTGGAGGGGTTGTCACTTGCTGCTATGACAGAAACGCCTATTGTGATAGCCCTTGCCCAGAGACCGGCGCCAGCAACAGGATTTCCCACGAGGACTGAACAGGCGGATTTGCTCTTTGCCCTTCATGCCGGACATGGTGAATTCCCGAGGGTAATCTTTGCACCAGGCACACCCGAACAGGCATTATACCTAACAAACAAGGCCTTTGATATCTCACAGAAATATCAGATACCGGTATTTATTCTTACAGACCAGTACCTCGCCGATTCGCAGTGGACCGTTGAAGGAATTGATTTAGAAAGGCTTGTATATAATGATTACAGAATAAGAGGGGATGAACTTAAAAAGCTTTCAGAATATAAGAGACATGCCTTTACAGAAAACGGTATATCACCTTTTGCTGTCCCCGGTGACTCAAGACATCTGGTAGTAACGGACAGTGATGAGCATGACGAAGAAGGGCACATAACAGAGGATGGCTTAATAAGGATGAAAATGGTCAACAAAAGGCTCTTTAAGAAATTGCCGTTTATTAAAGGAGAGATCAGCTCACCTTACCTGTATGGCAACAGCAGCCCGGATATAGTGATTACCGGATGGGGCTCTACATACGGTGTAATGAAAGAGACTGTTGATGCATTATCAAAAAACGAAAAGATTGCCATGCTTCATTTCAGCGAGGTTTACCCGCTGTCCTCAATAGATAAATTTGATTATTTAAACATATTGGGCAGGGCAAAGATGACTATTTGTGTGGAAAATAATGCAACCGGACAATTTGCACAGCTTATAAGGGCTGAAACAGGATATGAATTTCATAGAAGGATTAACAGATACGATGGCAGGCCGTTTACACTGGAGGAGTTTTTAGGAGAACTCAATGCCCACATTGGATGATTATAAGGGACAGATACCTGCATGGTGCCCAGGGTGCGGTAATTTTGGCATCCTGAAGGCCTTCAAGGAGGCCTTTGTGGAGCTTGGCATAGAGCCCCATGAGTTTACTATTGTCTCCGGAATAGGTCAGTCAAGCAAATTTCCTCACTATGTGAGGTGCAATACGTTTAACGGTCTTCATGGCCGTACCCTTCCTGTTGCGACAGGCGTCAGGCTTGCAAATCATGAGATGCTTGTCCTTGCCGTGGCAGGTGATGGAGATTGCTATGGTGAAGGCGGGAACCACCTCATGCATGCCATAAGGAGAAATATCAGCGTGAAGCTCTTTGTCCATGACAACCAGATATACGGGCTTACCAAGGGTCAGGCTTCCCCTACAAGCATGGAGGGAATGGTCACTAAAAACCAGCCATTTGGAGTGCTTTCAGAACAATTGAACCCGATGGTAATGGCAATTGCCCTTGACTGCAGTTTTGTGGCAAGGGGCTATGCGGGGGATCAGGAACATTTGAAAGGATTGATAAAGGAAGCGGTCAACCATAAAGGGTTCTCCATTGTAGATATTTTACAACCCTGCGTAACCTTCAACAATGTAAACACCTATGCATGGTATGGACAGAGGGTTTATCATATAGAGTCAGACTATAATCCGGAAGATAGAATGAAGGCATTTCAAAAGGCGCTTGAATGGGGCGAACGCATACCCATAGGTATTATTTATAAAAACAACCGCCCGACCTTCGAGGAGAGGGTACCTGTCATAAAAGACACCCCCCTTGTGAGTCAATCATTCGGGCTAAATATATTGAGGGCAATCACAGAGGAGATATCAAGAGAATTTTATTAAATTAACAAAGGAGAAAAACCAGATGAATATAAAGACAGTTCACAAGATATCTTACGGGATGTATGTTATTAGTTCAAAAAAGGGCGAGAAGCTTAATGGACAGATTGCGAATACAGTATTCCAGATTACTTCAGAACCACCTACACTGGCAGTCAGTATAAATAAGCAGAATTTAACACACGAGTATATAAAAGAAAGCAAGGTCTTTGTTGCTTCAATCTTATCAAAAGAGGCACCTATGACACTTATAGGACATTTTGGTTTTAAATCAGGCAGGGAATTGGAAAAATTCAAAGACAAAAATTATAAAATCGGGATAACCGGCGCCCCGATACTTTTAGAAAATACGATAGGATATCTGGAATGCGAGGTTCAAAGCAGCACAGATGTTGGAACCCATACGATTTTCATCGGAAAGATAGTAGATTGTGAAGTCTTAAGTGAGGCCGAGCCAATGACCTATGCATATTACCATGAGATCAAGGGCGGGAAATCTCCGAAAACAGCGCCCACATATATTAAGGAAGAAAAACAAAAGGAGGGAGCCGTGTCTGGGAAATATAAGTGCAAGGTGTGCGGCTACATATATGACCCTGAAAAGGGGGATCCTGATTCGGGCATAAAGCCGGGTACGCCCTTTGAGAAAATACCCGATGACTGGGTGTGTCCGATATGTGGGGCACCGAAATCTGAATTTGAAAAAGAGACGTAAAAAGACAGTGAAAGGTGAAAAGTGAAGAGTGAAACGTTTCACAATATACAAAGATAAAAAAGGAAAAATATATGGATAAAACATTAAGAGAGACAAATTTAACTGACATAGGCGTCCCTAAAAAGGGCAAGGTAAGGGATATATATGACCTAAGTGATAGTCTTTTGATTGTTGCTACTGACAGATTATCCGCCTTTGATGTTGTTTTACCAACAGGGATTGAAGACAAGGGGAAGGTACTCACAAAACTTTCTGTATTCTGGTTTAAGCAGGTAGAAGACATTGTGAAGAACCATCTGTTAGAGGTAGATGTGGAGAGGTTTCCAGAACCTTTGAGAAAATATAGCGATATGTTGAGGGACAGGAGTATGGTTGTGAAGAAGGCAAAGGTGATACCTGTTGAGTGTGTTGTGAGAGGGTATCTATCAGGTTCCGGCTGGAAAGATTATAAGGAAACAGGGGGTATCTGCAGGATAAAACTACCTGAAGGCCTTTTAGAATCCTCGAGGCTGGGAAGACCTATCTTCACACCAACCACAAAGGCAGAGGCAGGCCACGACATGAGTGTTTCCTTTCAGGAACTGGTGAATATAATAGGAAACAGTCTTGCAAATACATTGATGGAGTTGAGCATTAAGGTATATGAGAAGGCATGTACAATTGCTGAGGAGAGGGGCATAATCATAGCAGATACAAAGTTTGAGTTTGGTTTGCTGGATGGCGAAATCATAATAATAGATGAGATACTTACACCTGATTCATCAAGATTCTGGTCAAAGAAGGCATATAAGCCTGGTGTGGCACAGGACAGCTATGACAAACAGGTGGTGAGGGATTATCTTAATACACTTGACTGGGATAAGACATATCCAGGTCCTGATTTGCCTTTGGAGATTGTTGAAAAAACAAGGGCACGATATATAGAGATACTACAAATACTGACCGGAAAAGGCTTATGAAGCATTGAGTGTTAACAGCCTGTTGCCCAAACTCTTTTCCCCAGGAACACATTTCCTTCGCTGCTCCGCTCCGCGCGGCTTCATCCCGCCGCAGCGGGATTTACCCACTATATGTCCCGTTGTCACTCAAGTCGCAAACTCGTCCCGCTGTAGCGGGACTCAGACATGCGACTTGCCCTTTAAATGGACGTTCCAACGTGCCAAAGTAGGGTTCCCAAGCCGTGCTCGAAGTCGCTGCTTAAGGAAACGTGTTCTTGGTGACTGTCATCTGATAAGAAAGAAGTTGATTTGGGCAACAGACTGTTTAGTGTTAAGTAAATTGTAAAAGCTAAAAATTGACCTTTCAGACGCTGCAAGACAGCCCCTCAAGTACTTCCTGAAGTTGAGCATTTGTCATTTTTTCACGTAGTACAACATTTCAACCAATATTCAATAGTTTAGCCGATGATTTTCAACTTGAAATTTTAATAAAATTGGAGGACAATGGATAAAAAAGGGTGAGTGCAATGGAGAAAACTGATATTTCAAGACTTGCCCCCAACATTAGGTGTTTTTCTGATGCCGTTGGCTAATTCGCGTAACAAAAAATAGGAGGCACTTATGAAAACAGGAAAGGTAGTTCTCACAGTGGTGATTGGTTTTGCACTCATGGCATCCGCAGGATTTGCAGCAGAACCCAAATACTCCGGGTTCCTGGAAGGCTATTACCAGAACCTGCAGCCAGGACCAGAAGGCGGAGCCAAGATGCGCTGGTTGAAGCCGGGGGTTATGTTCGGCAAGTACAACAAGCTTATGGTGGATAGTGTTACCTTCTTTTTTGCCGACGATTCGCAATATAAGGGCATCGATCCAAACGAGCTGAAGGAACTGTCTGACAGCTTCAACCAGGCAATAGTGGCGGCCTTAAAAGACAAATACTCCATTGTGGCCGAGCCGGGTCCTGATGTTGCGCGGCTCCGTATCGCCATTACCGGCATTAAACAGAGCAAGCCTGTGGCAAGCGCTGTCTCATCGCTCCTTCCGATAGGATTAGCCGTAAGCCTCGTCAAGAAAGGGGCCACTGGTTCATGGTCTGGCTCGGGCGCCACGAGTGCCGAGTTCGCGGTTCTTGACTCTGTCACCAACGACGTGATCCTTGTTGCTGTGGACGAGAGGACTGCAGGGTTTACGGAACGGTTCAGCAAGTGGGGATCAGCCCAGGAGGCCTTCAAGTTCTGGGCAGGGCGGATTGCAGCCTTCATCGATAATATCCGGGAAATGAAATAGCAGGAGCAAGCTCACAGACATCTGCCGAAACGAGTAATGAAAGCGGTGCCAGCCCTGAGAGAGATGAGGGGACGTCCATAAAATTATAAGATTGATACCTTCGCAGCGGTACACACGCTATGTTTCTCCTGGTAATGCTTGTGTTTCAAGATTATCTTAACTGAGGATTTGTAGGTGCAATTCGGATCTGGAAAAGATGCTTTATGCTTGTTTGTACAAGCAAATAATTTGGTCAAGCTCATAGCCCGGTTTTCTTCTCTTTTCCGTCCCGCCTTATACGAAGCCAAAGAAAGATAATCGAGGCAATGACTATACCGGTTAATACTGAAAGAAATATCACGATTGCCAAAGATGCCTGAAATCTCCAGAAAAGGAAAATAATGGAAACGGGTAATGCATTTTGTACTGAGAATATGGCAACTATTGCTATGATTAACAATGCAAGTATTAAAATACCCATATAGTCCCTCCTTCGGTGTTTCATCATTTCGCAATTATTGATTATACCTTAAAATTTCCATCTTTGAAAGACCACATCTGATATCACTTCGCTCTCAAACAATAAATTATGGTATCCATGAAAAAAATTCCTTCGCACTCCGCACTACATTCCAGACCATACTAAACATTCATTCCACTAAAATGGACAAACTTGCCCCTTTCAGTGGCTTCGGACATGTCCATTTTCCCTTCGGGACGTTCCACTTCATGTAAGTATGGTTTCCCTGTCATTTCGTGATGTCGTGCTTCAGGAACATTTTTCATGAGTCTTTGATGGCGAAGCAGTATGATTATGAGATTAAAATAACGGGGGCGTCATTAAAATATAAACACCTATAAAAAAGCCACAGGGGTCACCCAGTGTGTTCCTATAGACGTCCCTCCTGGGGCATATCACCCTCTGGTGTCGATTAAATCAATCTATTATTGTTATACATTGATTTGCTATGATGGTAAAATTCATGAAGGACACGATATCTGGAATACATGAAGCTGAGCCAGAAAGAATTTGACAGGATTGTTAAGAGGGCAATCGGACGAATATCCCCGGAGATAAGACAGCATCTCAAAAACGTGGTAATTTCGGTGAGGGAACGACCTACAAGAAAGATGCTACAAGAGATGGGGTTGCAACCGGACGAGCTGCTCCTTGGGGTCTATCGGGGGGTTTCATTAATCAAGCGTTCAGTTACCTCGCCCCCCTTGTTTCCTGATACCATCATCCTGTTCCAGGAACCCCTCGAAGAGGCATGCGAGACAAAGGAGAAATTGGAGAAACAGATCGAAATCACCGTGGTCCACGAAGTAGCACACTTTGTCGGAATAAGCGAGGAGAGGCTGGAAGAACTCGGGTATGGATAGAAGGTGAGGACACCTCCCTTTCTTTACTGTAAGGGCTTTAGGTTGGCGTGGATAATCCATTGCCAGCCCCTGTCAGTTTTTAGCCAGGTGCTTAATCTTGCGGCGGGCTTGGCCGACAGGCGTTTGCCATCGATTGTCTCCTCCACAGAGACGAAATAGGTTACAATCACGACAGGGCCATCCTGGGTCACCTTGAAGTTACTCAGAGTGTACTTTTTAATATTCAGCCCCTTTATTAAATCTATCTGTCTCATACGGCCCCTCGCACCGTCCTCATGTACTGATTGAAAGCCTGGGGCAATATACTTCTCAATCGCCTTAATGTTTTGTGCTGACATGTCAACCCATAACTGGCGCACCAGTTTTTCACCCAGACTCGGTTCACCCGCGGGCTCACCAGCAAATACAATGCCCTGGTTGACAAACAGAAAAACGAGAACGGCAACCAATACTACTTTTAACATCTTCATTTCTACCTCCTTTTAAAGTTATTTTCGAAAAATCTAACAATAATTATACTACAAGCTGTAATTACTTGAATCGTATATCCATCAATGTTTATTGTCAAGTACAAGACACAAGATTCAGTAACCCCCTCAGTCTCGATCCTAAATACTTGATACTGGTCTTATTCGGTGCGTTTAATCCCTATTATGCCGTGACAAAAGACGAAAATAAGCAGGCAGTATGGAGTTGACTGCTTACCCCATACTCCTTACTGCCTACTGAAATCCGTCATCTCACAAGGTCTGACAGGATCATGACAGTCGCCCAGGGGAAAAGCATCAAAATTATAATGGATATGATATAAGATGGGATGTAGTACAAACCTCCCCTGAAGACTGTCCCTAATGGGATATCTTTAGCCATGCTTGCAACGACATAGCAACAGATGCCAATAGGCGGCATGATTGACCCCATTGTTGTTACGATGCAGATTACCTGCCCAAACCATATAGGGTCATAGCCCATCTGCATCACAATTGGATAAAATATAGGGAGTGATACGAGGAGAAAGGCAAGGGCATCCATTACGCATCCGCCTATGATATAGCACAACATGATTATCCAGAGGAGCACCCAGTTTGGTAACGTAAGAGAGCTAATCATGTTTGCTGCCTCAAAGGGTAACCGTGTGACAGCAAGGAAACGACTGAATATCACAGCGCCGGCCACTATCATGAATACAAGGCATGAGATGCGGAGCGTGTCTATTACGGATGCAAGAAAACCTTTCCAGGAGAGCTTTCTCCTTATAAGACATAAGACAAGGCCAACTGCACAGCTTGCAGCCGCTGCTTCTGTGGCAGTAACAACGCCTGTAAAAAGGGCATACATGATGATTGCGAAAAGAATAAAAATGTCAAGCAGATCAGGAATAGCCTTTATTCTTTCAAGCCAAGTACTTTTAGGTCCCTTTGGCCCCCAATCAGGATGCCGCCAGCAGATATAGAACACAGTTACTGCGATTAAAATGGTGAGTATTGCACTTGGTATCACATTTCCAAAGAAGAGCTTTCCTATAGATTGACCTGTGTAAATTCCGTACACGACAAGCACTATACTTGGAGGTATAAGAACACCCAGGGTTGCACCTGCGGCAACAGAGCCGGCACTGAGTTGAGGGTGGTAGTTATACTTTTTCATCTCCGGTATCGCGACAGAACTCATAGTTGCGGCTGTTGCTGTATTGGAGCCGCTTATCGCTGAAAAGATGGCGCATGCCATAATGGTCGTTATCGCTAAACCCCCTTTGTAATGACCGAACCACTTGTGTGTGGCGCTGTACAGGCTCGTGTTATACCCTCCATAATGGGCGAATTCCCCCACGAGGATGAACATGGGAATCACAGTTAGCCCATAACTTGAGAAGATGTTCCACATATCTGTGCCTATCATTCCGAGAGCCGCTTGCAGGGAGGTCACATAGGTAACTCCCAGGAAACCCACCAGTGCCATGGTAAAAGCAGCGGGTATTTTGAGAAAAAATAAGATTGTGAACATTATGATGATGCCATATACACCTACAATGGGTCCTTCCATGTCTATTTCTCCTCTGCAGTCAACAATGTTCTAAAAAAATCAAGCAAAAGGGTAAAGGATAATACAGCAAACCCAAGGGACACGCTGAATATAAATGGGTGGTAAATGATTTTTAGGGTTTCTGAGACCTCATGAGATTCCCATATTTTCATCCCCCACAGGTATGTCTGCCATGAAATTACAGCAAAAAATATCATAGTGATAAAGTAGTTTATCCCATCAAGCACCCTGTTTACCTTTTTTGGGAACTTCTCTGTCAGTATATCTACAAGGATGTTGGATTTTGTTCTCTGCGTGTAACCCAGGGCAAAGGCAATTACAATGGCACCCAAAAAGGAGACTATCTCATAAGCACCTCTAAAAGGGATATGGAATATTCTTAAAGTGACATTGATTGTAGCAATAGCCATGAGTAAAAGTACCGATATACCACCCAGAATCAGCATGATTTTATTAAGGTAACCTTCAAACTTCTCAAGATACTTCATTATCTCCCTCCGCTGATAGGTAACGTTGTGTATACTATTTTTCTGACTTAAAAAAGGTGCCTGGATAGACAGGCACCTTTTTTTACACATGTTTTACACATGTGCTGTTATTTGTAAATCTTCTCGTACTTTGCTTTCAGTGAATACACATCTTTGAGTATCTGATCGCCAGGAAGACCTAAGGCATTCACTTTCTTTACGTATGCACTTATTATAGGATTCAAGAGTTTTGGAATCTCCGCTTTTTCAGAGGCTGAAAGTTCATAGATCTGAAGATTGTATTTCTGTTTTGACCAGGCAAGCGATTCCTGTACATGGTCATCCACATATTTACCTGTCCATTCTGCCTGTTCACGTTTCATATCGTTGAATAACTTTTTTACATCCGCAGGAAGTGAGTTCCATTTGTCTTTATTCATTACAACTGCAAAGGTAACAACCCATAGGTTTGCAATGGTTACATTTGGAGTATAGGCTGCATAGTTAAAATCTTTGAGGACCTCCATTGAAGATACATGTCCTTTAACCACGCCCTTCTGGATTGCTTCCGGTGTATCGGACTGCGGCATAGCGACCGGTATACCGCCTAAGTTTTTTATTATATCTGCCTGTGTACCTCCTACCCTCAACTCCATTCCCTTTAAATCTTTTAGCGATTTAACAGGCGTCTTGGTCATGATATTTGCCGGTGGACATGTGAACATGGTAAGGATTTTTACCTTTTCAAATTCTTTAGCATTGTATTTTTCAACAAGGTCAAGAAGTGCAAGGCTTGCCGCTTTTGCACTTGAAAATCCTACTGGCAGGTCAATGGCCTCTGAAATGGGGAAACGGCCTGGCTGGTAACTCATGGCAAAATTGCCAATATCCGCTTGCCCTGAAATCACACCGTCAAAAATATTTTTGGCGGGAAGCAGCGTGCCACCAGGAAATGTCTGAACCTTGACCTTTCCATTTGTCCTTTTTTCAACCTCTTTTGCCCATCTCTCCATCTGGACACACGGGAATGTTGGAGCAGGTGGGAAGTTGGCGTACTTGAGTGTTATTGTTGCCTGGCTGTGTGCGTTTTTCGGTATTGAAAGATTAAGGCTGAATAAGAAAGTGATAGCAATAAATATTAATATTAGTCTTTTTAAATCCATACGTATACCCCCTTTTATTGTTTAAGTTTGTTCCAAATTATACCACCTTTTTTGATTATCACCTCCCCTTTTTATATTGTATCATAAAAGCTTGTTTGTATACTGTATCCAGAATATTGACCACGATACACTTTCTACTTTATCGTTATGTTTTTGTCAAGAAGTTTTTAGACCATACTTTCCGCTACCCTGTATGCTTCTATTAAACCTGATGGATCTGCGACCCCCTTACCTGCTATGTCAAAGCCTGTCCCATGTCCGGGGGAGGTGCGTATAAAAGGTAGTCCTAATGTTATATTCACAGTTTTTCTAAAATCAACAGTTTTCACTGGAATAAGACCCTGATCATGGTACATTGCAATATAAGCATCACAATCAACCTTATGAAACAGGGTATCAGCAGGAAATGGCCCTTCTGCATGCATGTTTAATGACCTTGCAAGGTCAATTGCTTCTTTAATTATTGTTTCTTCATTGCCAATGAGACCTTGCTCTCCTGCATGAGGGTTAAGCCCGCATACCTTGATATAGGGTTCTTTAATACCAAAATAGGTCTTCAGGGAATTATCGGTGATGGAGATGCATTTAAATATCCTTTCAATGGATAGCAGGCTTTCTACATTTTTAAGCGGGATGTGTATTGTTACAAGGGATACACGCATGCTCCTATTAGCCATCATCATTACATAATCGGTTACGCCGCTATAGTAGGCAAGGAGTTCTGTATGGCCTATAAATTGTATGCCTGCCAGATGAATCGATTTTTTATTGATGGGGCATGTGACGATAGCTGAAACTTCCCCTGAACAAACAAGCTTCAACGCCTCTATTATGTATTTATATGAGGCCTCACCATACCTTGAATCTGATGTGCCAAACCTTATAGTGTTTAATAATCCAAGATCTATGAATTCGACACCCCCTGTATTACCCTCTTTGAATCCTTTAAAGTCGAACTTCTTATCTCCAAACAGACTTTTTGTTAAGTGGTTAATAATACTAATATCTCCGATTAATACAGGGATGCTTTTTTTGCAGATATGTGTCAAGGATTTTAGAATAACTTCCCCACCGATTCCTGCGGGATCTCCCATTGTTATTGCAATTCTTTTCAGATTTTAACCTCTATGTATGAGGACTTTCTCAGTTTGTCGATATATTCTTTATATCTTTTTTCCGATTCCTCCTGAACGATCCTTTCATGGATTTTATCCTTTAATGTCTCAAAGGTAATGGTGCCCCCTTTTTTTATTTCGATGAGCTTAAGGATGTGTAATCCATATGGTGTCATTAATACATGGGTATACATGCCTGGCACAATCATGTTGAGCCCTTGCCTGAGCTCAGGTATAAGCTCTTCTTTTTTGACAAACCCGATATCGCCCCCTTGTGAGCCCGAAGGGTCATCGGAGAAATCTTTAGCAACTGCTTCAAATGTTTTTCCTTCTTGTAAGAGTTTATACGCAGCCTGGACCTTCTGCTGGGCGTCCTTTCTCTGATTTGATATAAATATTTGCTGTAATTTATACTCTTCCTCTCTGTATTCTTCTGTGTGTTTGCTGTAATACTCCTTCAGGTTATTCTCGGTAACCAGTACCTCAGGCGATATGACGCGGGTCAGGACTTTATTCCGCAGTATATTCATTCTTATACCTTCATAAAAATCCTTATAGGCAATATTTTCTTTTTTTAATTGTTCTTTTAATTCTACTTCTGTAATGAGATGTTGTTTTTTTATACCCTCTATAACGTTTTCAACCTCTTTATCAGATATTTCAATTTTTAATTTTTTTGCCTGTTGTTTGATAAGCAATAATTCGATAAACGTATCTATCTTTTCCCTCAATTGTATATTTCTAAAGTATTCGTTGACAGATACGAATCTTCCCTGTTTCTCAACGTGGACGTGTTTTTCTAATTCTTTGAGTGTTATGATGTCATCATTCACAATAGCAATTACTCTATCTACTATCTCACAATGGGAAAGCGTTGGAAGAAAGAAAGAGAGAATAAAAAAAATTGTTACATAAAGAAAGCTCATTTTTTAGGTAAAGGTGCTTCTGTTTTTTCCGGTTTTTCTGCCTTTAACAGTTCTTCATTGATTGTGATTTTAGCAATTTTTTTCAAATCTTCTATGTATTTTTCTAATATCTCTTTTTGCTTTTCCTGGGATATCTTCTGTTTTATAAAATCCTTTACTTCGTCAAAGGCTACATAAGAAGGTGCCTTCATCCCCTCTAACCTTATTATATGATATCCAAACTGGGTTTTCACAATGCCGCTTATCTGCCCGACCTTGCTCAGTTTAAAAGCAACCCCTTCGTATTCGGGGAGTAATGTCCCTTTGGGATGGAAACCTATTTCACCCCCTGTTGTTTTTGCATTTGGGTCGATAGAGTATTGTTTTGCCAGCTCCACAAAGTCTTCCCCTTTTAGAAGCCTGCTCTGAATCTGTTTTGCTTCTTCTTCAGTCTTTAAAAGGATGTGTCGGGTATTTATCTCTTTTTCTCTTTTAAAATCTTCTTTATGTGTATCATAATATTTCTTTAAATCCACATCAGTTGTCTTTGAATCAACGTTGATCTTCTTTTTTAATAACGACTCCATTAGAAGCTGTTCCTTTATATCTGTGAGCTTTTCTTGAAAATCTTTTTCGTTATCTACCTTTTCTTTTTTTGCTTCTCTAAGGAGCAGCCGCTTTACTATTAATCTATCTAAATAACTCTTTTTGCCGCTCTCTGTGGCAACCAGCATCTTCATATTTATCGGTATTCTATCAAGTTCTTTATTAAATTCTTCAAGGGTTACCGTATCATTGTCTATCGTGGCGAGGATCTTACCCCCCTCTTTCTTTGAACACGAAAAAATAAATAAGACTATAAACAGAAAGATAACGAATTTTTTCATTCATTCACCTCATTTTTTTGTCGTAAGCATTCAGTGGCTAGCTTTCATTAATAACAGTCAAAGCTGTTAGGTTTACAAGCTATAAGAAACCGAGGGCTAATCGCTAACAGCTGAACGCCTATTATTCTGTTATATCATATAGAAATGATGTCCATCAATATATTTCTTGTTAAACTGATAAGTTCTTTTGCCTTTTTATCGGTTTGCATAATAATCTTCCCATCTGGTAGTAGTTTTATCTTGTCTTGATCCTCTTTTACAAGTTTTAAGATTCTTTTCATATTTATGGGCGTATAGTCCGTCACATGAACGATTATTTGTTTTGCTGAATGCTCCAGCCTTCTGATTTTGGCCTTTATTAAAAAGCATTTTAATGATATAATTTTCAACAAATTTCTTAAGGGTTCAGGAATAATACCATACCGGTCTTTCAGCTCCTCTTCCATCTCTTTAAGTTCTGTTTCATCTCTGACCCTTGAGAGTCTTTTGTAGGTGAGGAGTTTTTGAGTCGGGTCTTCAATATATGCATCTGGGATAAAGGCATCAATCGGTATATTTATTTCGGTTACAATTTCTTCCTCTTTTGGCTCTTCTTTGCTTTTTAATTTCTTGATGGCCTCTTCGAGCATGCTACAGTATAATTCAAATCCAATAAGGTTAATATTGCCCGACTGTTCTTTGCCGAGTAAGTTACCGGCACCTCTTATTTCGAGGTCATAGTTTGCTATATGGAAACCTGACCCGAGCTCTGTCATTTCTTCAATGATCTTTAATCTCATCATTGCATCTCTGGTAAGGACTTCATCTTTTGGGACAAGAAGGTAAGCGTAGGCCTGTTTAATGCTTCTTCCCACTCTGCCCCTGAGCTGGTACAGATCGGCGAGGCCCAATTTGTGTGCATTATTGATAAATATTGTATTCACATTTGAAATATCCAGACCAGATTCAATAATATTTGTTGAGAGCAGCACATCGTACTTCTTGTCTATGAAATCCAGCATGATCTTTTCCAGTTGTTTTTCTTTTGTCCTCCCATGGGCAATTGCAATCCCTATATCTGGAAGAAGTTTCTTTAAATGTTCGTATACAACGCCTATGTTGTGGATATAATTATGTACAAAGAATACCTGGCCGCCTCTTTGCAATTCATCCATGATACCCTTTTTTATAAGTTCATCCTTAAATTTGACAACGAATGTTTTTACTGCAAGCCTGTCAAGGGGGGGTGTGTTTATGATGCTTAGATCTTTTATGCCTGTTGTTGCCATATATAGTGTTCTCGGGATAGGTGTTGCACTTAATGTGAGGACATCCACACCTTTTTTGAGAAGCTTTAACCTTTCTTTATGTTTTACGCCAAATCTGTGTTCCTCATCTATTATAAGAAGTCCAAGATCTTTAAAGCATAAATCCTTTTGCAGAAGCCTATGTGTGCCAATTACAATATCCATTGTCCCTTTTTTTAATGCTTCTATAATCATTTTCTGTTCATCTTTTGACCTGAATCTGCTTAACATTTCAATGTTCACAGGATAGTCCCTCAACCTGTCTGTGAAAGTTTTATAGTGTTGCTGTGCAAGGATGGTGGTTGGGACAAGTAACGCTACCTGCTTACTATCCATTGCTGCCTTAAATGATGCCCTGAGTGCTACCTCTGTTTTTCCAAAACCCACATCTCCACATATAACTCTATCCATGGGTTTTTTACCCTTAAGGTCGTTTACTACATCTTCAATTGCCTGTAACTGGCCTTCTGTCTCCTCATATTCAAAACTCGATTCCATTTCTCTGAATAGCTCATCTTCAGGAGGATAGCTATAACCTGTTGTCAATTCTCTTTCTGCATATATTTCAAGAAGTTCTTGTGCGATGTCTTCCACATGCCTTTTTACCCTGTTTTTTGTGTTCCTCCAGAATTGTGAACCGAGTTTGTCTATTTTTGGCTTATACTTTTCGCCCCCAATAAATTTTTGAACGAGGTGCAGGTCATCAATAGGCACGTAAAGCTTATCTCTATCCTGATACTCAATTAAAAGAAAATCCTTTGTATATCCATCTATCTTTAATTCCGTAATTCCTTTATAAATTCCAATCCCATGTTCTATATGGACAACCCATTCACCGACATTCAGGTCTTTAAAGGAGTTGAGAAACTCGTCAAAACCATCCCACTTCTTTTTCACTACCCTTTTTTTGGGCCCCACAATATCTTCTTCTGTAAGCACAATAACATTATCAGTTCGAAATCCTCTGCGTAATGGTCCGACAACAATGCCCCACTCTTTTTTCTTATCTAAAAAGGATATTTCTTTAAGTATAGGAAGGGAGACATCGTAGTTTTTAAAGATTTCCTGTAACCTTTCTCCCTGATGTTGGCTACTGGCGAATACATAAATATATTCCCATACACTCCACTCTTTCTTCATTTTCTCTGAGAGCGTTTTGAATATCTCTGTTCTTTTTATTTCGAAAAGGTGTCTCAAGCCCTCATTGGATAATGCTTCGATTGTTTTGCCTTCCTCTTCCCCTTTTACTCCTGAAATATCTATATTTAAGTTTGAACGTATTTTTCTTTTAAGTTTTTCTAAATGAGACCCGTCTTCAACATCCTCAATTTCTTGTGCGATGTAATTAACCCCTTTATGGACGAGAACCATGTTTTCGTTTATATAATCCAGTATTGTAGCATTTTCATCTGCGAGTGTTTTCGCAGGCGTGAGATTGCATAGTTCTATTTCCTTGCTTGACCTTTGTGTCGAGGGGTCAAAAAAACGGATAGATAACACTTGGTCGCCGAGAAATTCTAATCTTATCGGTTTGTTATAGGAGGGAGAGAATATATCAATAATGCTTCCTCTTTTTGCATAATCACCCTCTTCTCTTACCAGCGCAGTCAGTTCATACCCTGAATTTTCAAGATAGCTTACGAGTTCTTCCTGAAAGATTGTGTCACCAAATTTAATCTCCTTTATGTTGTTTAATATTGTATTCTGTCCGATTAAAGGATGTCTTATTCCATTATATGGATAAATACCGATGAATGCATCATCAGAGATCAGGTGATAGAGAAAGCTTATCCTTTTTACCCCGTCTTCTTTTTCAAACACCCTGTTTGCATAGATTGGAAAGAGGTACACAGTTCTTTTAGAGAAAAATTCTATCTCTTCTTTAAATAGTAATGCCTCATCCTCTGTTTCATAAAAGATTATGGTTTTCCTATTAATATTTGAGAGTAGAAAGGATATGAAAGAACCTATCTTCCCGGTAATGTAAATAAAACCTGTTTTTTGAAAATTGTACATAATTTTCCCACCCTCCCCTTTGTAAGGTTGATCGGAGGGCTTCTATCAAGTCTCAGGGGGCTGGCAGTATTAAGATGTTTTTATTATATTCTTTTAGTACAAGGTTTAAAAAGGTATTTTTTGGTTTGTTTTTTTCACTTAAAATCTCTTTCAATCTTGTAGGACCCATATTATATGCGTGGAGCGCCATGTTGATGTTATCAAAGTCTTCCATGAGTTTGGAGAAGAAATGAACACCTATTTTTATATTCGTATCAGGTTCGTCAAGGGTTTTTGCACCACCCCATTTTATCCCTACATCCTTGGCGATAAATTTTGCAAGGGAGGGTTTTATCTGCAGAAGACCCCTTGCTCCTCTTGGAGACACTATATGATTCCTGAAATTGCTCTCAACCTTCATCATTGCAAGTACGAGTCTATAATCCAGACCGTACAGCCTTGATTCTTCATACACAATTTGTGCAATGGTTGTTAGTTCATCTTCCTCTAATCTTACATTTTCGTCTTTTATATATTGGGTAATCTGACTAACGGCCCTTTCCCTTTTGACCTTGTCTGAGGAAAAAACCTTGGTATAGGTGTAGTGGGCACATGTAAAACAGAGCATCACCATAAGGGAAATGAATAAAATTGTTAATCTGTTACGAAAAGTCATTTGTGTATTTTAATACAACAGATTGATGAAGATATCAACCTTTTAATTTAGAGATGGTAACCTTATAGTCCTCTCCTCCTCCTTCAACAGAATACTGAATATCCTTTCTATTGCTTAAAAGACGTTTTATGTTTTCCAGCGCTGTTTTTGTATCGATAAGAACTTTTAGGGTATCGAATGAAGGGTCTTCTATTGCTTTTTTCGTTTCAAATACAGGCTGTGGGCAAGAAAGCCCCCTCAGATCAAGGTATGTTTTATCCATTCTCGTCTCCTTCCTATGCTATTATTTTTCTCATAAAAAATCCCGTGGCTATGCAAAACAATAAACCTGCCACTACCGCAAATGGGCTCCAGAGTGCAATGCCAGCAGGTGAGGCGGCTGTAGCAAAATTGTGTGCAAAGCCTGCACCAACAATCATGCCAATGACAAACACACCGGCGTCTGTGTCGCCTTCACCGGACATGAAAAGTTGTCTTCCCGGACAGCCACCGGCAAGGGCATATGCGAGACCAGATAGGGCCATGCCGAGAAAATTCCATACATGGTTTGTATGGGCAATAGGCTGGCCTGTAAAGCCTGGATGAAATTGACCGAGGACAAGGTTGGAAAAAAAGGCAAACAGGATAAGACCGATAACACCACTTGCAAGGTGAAAATCCCTCAGGATTATTATATCCCTTATGGCCCCCATGGTGCAGAACCTTGTTCGCTGAGCAAAGATGCCAATCAAGAAAGCTGCAGAGAAGGAAAATATTATAGGTGCGTGTTGGGAGCCCGGACCTTTAATGCTAAAAAATGGTGCCACGTTTGCTGAACCGGGGTTAATGAGCAAGAGCAGGAGCAGGGCAAACATTAAAATGGGCATGAATAGACCCGAAAATCTGTATGCAGGGTAGTTTCTTCCGAGGGTGTAACCATTTTTTATAAACTGGACGCCTATATATATACCAACAATCAACCCGGCAATACCGATTATTGCGTTCCAATCTCCACCTGCAAGCCGGAGCATTGCCCTCCATGGACACCCTAAGAATACGAGGGCACCGAACATGGCAAAGAACCCCAGAAAGAACCGCACGAGGGGGAGAGAACCGCCTCTCGGTTTGAATTCCCTGAAAATGAGGCTCGAAATGAATGAGCCCAGGACAAAGGCAAGGATCTCCGGCCTTATATACTGGACGATCGCTGCACGGTGGAACCCCAGACCCCCTGCAATATCCCTCTCAAAACAGGCAACACATATCCCCATATTTGCTGGGTTGCCAAATTTCTGGAGAAGGGTAGCAACAAGACCTATAAAGATACCACATGAGATTATTTTCCAGTGATTTTTAAAAAATTTCATAAACCACTCCTTTTTGGTTATTAGCTTTTAACAATCAGCCGCTAATTTTTAAATTTAATTCAGCTGTTTGTCCAATTGAAAATAAGAATGAAAGGTTTCTGATTTATCCGATAAATTTATAACTCTTGATTATGAAGAGGACTCCAAAAACTATCAGAAATAGACTGCATACAAGTAAGATTGCCTTGATAATCTTTGTATTTGCATATCTTCCTCCGAACTGAATCCCGTATGAGATAAAACTATACCACACGAGGTCTGAGAGTATATGCCCCATAAAGAAGGCAAGAACACCCTTTATTCCGAATCCTTTTGCAAACATTACATAACCCATACCTATTGTAATCCACCATATAAACCAGTAAGGGTTAGAGAGGCTTACTACTATACCTGAAAATACAGGGTGGATACCCTGACGCCTCTCGGTTGGTGTAGCAGATAGTGTATAACCTTTCAGGCCTTTTATCGTGCTATAACCCATGTATATCAGTATTATTCCGCCAATGAAGGCGATAACAGAAAATAGGACTTTATTATTGAGGATATTACCGAGGCCGAATACTATTATGAGCAGTAATGCAAACTCAAGGATGCCATGCCCGAGAACAACCATTGGCCCAACTATGCCACCCCTTTTTGCTGACTCGCTTATTGTGATTGTGAGGAGTGGGCCCGGAGCCATCGCCCCGGTCAATCCTAAAATAAATCCCACAGAGAAAAGGCCGAATAAACTCATATCCTGTTCATGGATAACCGTTCACGGTTACGGTATTTATATACCATATTTAATGAGAGAAATCTGTTTTCCATACTGCAAATAAAATTTATTCACAATAGGTATGTTTATTGTTAATATTCCTTTTATGGATTTTGTTGTAGATATAAATTGCGATATGGGTGAGTCCTTCGGGACTTACAGAATAGGAAATGATGAAGAGGTAATCAAATATATTACATCTTCCAATATCGCCTGTGGTTTTCATGCCTCCGACCCGAATGTCATGAAAGAAACAGTAACTCTATGTAAAAAACACGATGTAATGGTTGGAGCACATCCAGGTTATCCTGATTTATTGGGTTTCGGGAGAGGGTTTGAGGAAAAGTCATTTTTGAACATTGTAACCAACCTGAGGAAGGCATTCGGAGATATAAGATTTTTGACCCTCGGCACGAAAAAGACTGGAGAATTAAAGGAAAGATGCAAGAAAGAAGGCATCAGACTTGTCCTTGAAGCATTCCCAGATAGAATGTACACGGATGTAAGGAGAGCTTCTCCCCAGAGAATACAAAGAAGCAGTTTTAAAAAATCCAGATATTATTGCAAAAAGGGCAATCAAAATGGTGAGAGAAAGAGGTGTTGCGGGTGTAAATGGCCGCTGGATTGAAATGGATATTGATACTATGTGTATCCATGGAGATAATATGGAAAGTATAGAGGCGGCAAAGAAAATACATGAGTATGCATTTGAGGAAGGTATACAGATAAAACCTCTTAATAATTTTATGTAGAATTATGATCTTCTTTAGATATTGTGAACATGGGATTCGTATAGTTTTTGGAAAATCAATAGACCTCGAAACACATGAAAAGGTAAGAAGATACTACTTTTTTTTAAAGTCTCTGCGTATAAAAGAAATTATTGACATAATCCCATCTTTCACATCCTGTCTTATATACTTTGATGGTGAACGTATCTCTTTTCAAAGGTTAACCTCCTTATTGATGGAAAGAGAGGAGGAGATGAAAACGGTTGATGTTCCGAAGCCAACTCTACACGAAATACCTGTAAAATATGGCGGTGAGTATGGTCCTGACATGGAGTTTGTCTCTTCATATTCGGGTCTCGCAGAGAACGAGGTAATTGAGGTTCATACGTCAACGTTGTATACGGTCTTTATGGCGGGGTTCATACCCGGCTTTCCATATATGGGCATACTCGATAAGAGACTGTATACCCCAAGGCTTGATACCCCACGCCTAAAAGTACCTGAAGGCTCTGTTGGGCTTGCACAACTTCAAACAGGTATATACTCATTTGAATCTCCTGCAGGATGGAGGATTATAGGGAAAACAAACACGCCTTTGTTTGACTGCAAAAAAGAACCGTATAGCCTGTTGAAGATTGGTGATATGGTGAGGTTTGTAAGAGCATGATAGAGGTGTTAACCCCTGGATGGTTGTCCATTATAGTCGATGGCGGAAGATATGGATACGGTGATATTGGGGTGCCACCTTCTTCTGCCCTTGATAAGCTTGCTTATAATGCCCTTAACCATTTAACTGAAAGTGATATGGATGCGCCTGTGATAGAAGTTATGGGCAATGATTTTTCTTTGAAGATCCACGTGGATGTGGTGTGTGCAATCACAGGGGCCAGGGTAATAGCCTATATTGATGATATTCCATTGCTACCATGGTCTGCTTTCATGGCAAAAAAGGGTAGTATTTTAAGGGTAAAAGAAGTGGAGGAAGGGTTAAGGTATTATGTGGGATTTTCAGGTTTTATGGATATAGATAGGGTCATAAATAGCTTTTCAACAAATTTAGAATGCAGGTTTGGTGGTTACAAAGGAAGACCCCTTATGAAAGGAGATAGGATAGGCTTGAAGGAAGTTAGATTGGTAAATGAAAAGTCCATTCCGGAAAAATATATACCACCCATGGGTTCGTCCCACATGTTACGAATCATCGAGGGGGCTGAGATAGAATACTTTACCCCTAAGTCCCTTAAAAGGCTTGCTGAAAAAAAAGAAATCACTTGTTATACAGTTTCTGCAAAATCGAACAGAACTGGTATTAGATTAGAAGGTGAACCACTTTTATTCAGAAGGAGAGTGGAAAAAAACATCATCTCTGAGGGTATACTGCCGGGTACTATTCAAGTACCAGGTAATGGCATGCCCATCATCATGTTATATGAGCGAACTATCGGTGGTTATGCAAGGGTAGCAATAATAGCTAAGGCTGACCTCGACCATCTTGCTCACCTGAAACCCAAGGACAAAGTGATGTTTGAAATGATAGGAGTAGAAGAGGCAGAAAAACTGTGGAATACTAAACTGGAAAGTATGTCTTTTTTACATAAAGATGATTAAGAAGGCATTATGAAAAAGTTTTTAAAGACATTCTGCTTATCTTTTATTAATGTTTTCGTTTACAGTAGCTTGATTTTTATTAAGAAAAAGAATATCTTGTCAGGGAGGAGGGGACCATGACCGTTGGTATTGTGAGAGATGAGATATTCTTAGAACATATTACGGACGATTATCATCCTGAAAACCCGGACAGGTTAAGACACATTTATTCCATGCTTAATAGTATAGATAAAGATGGAATAGTATATGCACCTCCGAGGAAGGCTACACATGATGAGATTGCCCTTAATCATGAACTATCTTATATAGATTCCATAGCAGCGACCAAAGATAAGGCTCAAAAAAGGCTTGACCCCGATACTGTCACATCTCAAAAATCATATGATGCATCCTGTATGGCAGTTGGTGGGGTTCTCAAACTTGTAGATATGTTAATTGCCTCTGAGATTAATAATGGCTTTGCCCTTGTGAGACCACCGGGACATCATGCTGAAAGGGCAAGGGCAATGGGATTCTGCATATTTAATAACATTGCAATTGGTGCAAAATACCTTGAAAAAATCCATAATCTAAACAGGATACTTATTGTGGATTTTGACCTTCATCATGGGAACGGGACACAGCACAGTTTCTATAGGGATTCTAAAATACTTTATTTTTCGACCCATCAGTATCCATATTATCCAGGCACCGGATGGTATGAAGAGGTAGGAGACGGGGAAGGAGAGGGGTATACTGTAAATATCCCTTTTTCTTATGGTATGGGGGATGATGACCACGTGTATGCATTCAGGGAAGTTCTGGTACCCCTTTCTGATTTGTATAAACCGGAAATAATACTGGTGTCAGCAGGTTTTGATTCTTACCATAATGATCCGTTAGGCGGGATGGCTGTGACTGAAGGTGGTTTTGCCATGATGACAAGGATAATTTTAGATATTGCAGAAAAACATTGTAATGGCAAGGCGCTTTTTACCCTTGAAGGGGGATATGACTTGAGCGGGCTTGCGAATTCGGTAAAGGCTGTAATAATGGAAATGAAAGGAACACCTATATTTATCCCGGATAAAAAGGCAACTCCTTCAGGCGAAGTTATAAGGACTGTGAACAAGGTAAAGCAGGTGTTAAGCCCGTACTGGGGAAAGCTTTAACCCTATTCCTTCCATATCATATCTTTCAATTCCTTACCAACCTTAAAGTAAGGAAGCTTTTTTGGCCCGACGCTTACTACTTCACCAGTTTTTGGATTTCTTCCTGTGTATGACTTATATTTTCTTATAGAAAAACTCCCGAAGCCCCTTATCTCCACCCTCTCGCTAATTATAACGGCTTTCTTTATAGTGTCTATGATAGCATCGACCGCTATTTTTGCGATCTTTTGGTTTAAATTTGTATCTTCTGCAAGCCTGTTAATTATATCCATCTTGTTCATGAAAAGTACCTCCTATTGATTTTCTATCACATATTTAAATGCATTTCTAAATATTTTTAACCCATCCCCTTCTTTTTCCAGACTTTCCCTTGTCCACCGTGGGTGCTGGGTATAATGGACATACGCCTCAGGATGAGGCATAAGCCCAAATATCCTTCCGGTTAGGTCACACAAACCAGCTATTGCGTCAATTGAACCGTTAGGATTATAAGGATATTCAATACTGGTATTACTCTTTTCATCCGCGTATTGCATCACAATGTGGCCATCTTCTTTAAGATGTTCAAGTGTCTCCATACTATCAACTACAAGCTTCCCCTCTCCATGTCTTACTGGAAGATAGATTTTATCCATATTCTTGGTAAAGATGCAATGAGAAAATTTATTAGTTTTTAAATATACCCATCTATCTTCAAATCTTCCAGAGTCATTGAAGGTAAGGGTAACAGATTGCTTATTATGCCCATCCTTGAATCCTGGCAACAATCCTGTTTTCACGAGTAGTTGGAATCCATTACATATACCGAGAATAATCTTGCCATGGGAGACAAATTTCATTAATTCATCAAGGAATCTTTGCTTTGAATCATTCATTTTCTGGTATTTCCATTTGACAGCCTGGGCTTTTGCAGAGCCGAGGTCATCGCCGTCAAGGAAACCGCCAGGAAGGTTTATAAATGAATAGTTGTGTATATTCTTCGTGTTTTTCATGAGTGAATTTATATGCACAGGTTCAACATCAAACCCGACAAGGCGGTGTGCATAAGCGGTTTCATATTCACAGTTTATTCCGTTCCCGAACAATACCAAGCTTTTAGGTCTCTTTTTTCTCATGTCGCATAACTATGTAACCCTGATAGTATAAAATTCACACCAAGGTAAGTAAAGATAACACTCAAAAAACCGATTATGGATAGCATGGCAATCCTTTTTCCCCTCCACCCCTTTACAAATCTTGCGTGGAGAAAAAGGGCATACACTATCCATGTTATCAAAGACCAGGTTTCTTTTGGATCCCAGCTCCAGTAGGAGCCCCATGCATAATGTGCCCACACGGCGCCTGTTAATATACCGGCGCTGAGCATTGGAAAACCAACAACGATGCTCCTGTAATTTATCTCCTCAAGGGTCTCTTCAGGGGGTATGACCCCTTTCCATTTAATCAGGTAGAGAAGACCACAGATAAAGGATATTACAAATGCGGCATAGGAAATAAAGCATGTGATGACATGTATATGGAGCCAGTTACTCTGCAAGGCAGGGATCAGTGGTTGTATATGCTTTTCTATTGATGGAGAAATAGATGCATAACCCATAAAGAAAAGGGCGATGAGCGAAGCCAACATCGTGATTATGGGGAATGACAACCTTTTTTTCATTATTATTTGCACAAAGCTCACACACCATGCATAGAAGATAAGCGATTCATAAAAGTTTGATAAAGGCGCATGCCCTATGTTGAGTTTGTAAGATTCTATCCATCTTAAGGCCAGCCCGAAAGTGTGCAATCCAAGGGTTATATAAAGGACAACCCATATTAAAGTTATAATCTTCTCCTTTTTAAGAGAAAAATACAGGATGTGCATGAAAAAGAGGAGCAAATAAAGCAGTGTAACAATGCCAAGGACCTTATGATTGATTACCATAATGTTCTTTTTAACCTTTCGAACTCTTCATTAAAGGCTTCCCTGTTTTTAGAGGCAAACCCGGCAACAATTATACCATTCGAAGCCTTCCTGATATAGACCTTTCTATGATAAATAAAGAAGTTCATGTATAACCCAACGAGGATGAAGGCAAACCCAATCCAGACAATCCATACACCGGGATCTTTTGATACCTCAAGGCCTGTATACAACTCATCCCTTATATCTTCGAGCCGGATATGTGTACCCTGAATATTTTTTTCCCTTAGCCTCTCTACATTTTTTAAAAACCATAAAGTTTTTGGTTCACCTTTCTCTAAATACGCGACGAGCACCCCGGGACCAAAATCGTGGATCATACCCTCGAATCTTGCAACCATCAAAATGAGGTCATTCTTCTTATATGTATCCCTTTCTCTTAAAATGACATTTTCCCCACCAATGTTGAAGAGGAATGAGGGCGTGCTTTCATAACTTGCCTGATATACATGTATGCCTTTATAATTGAGGGGGTCGTTTACCCTTATATTTTTTTCTAAAACAATATTACCATTTTCAATTACTTCCACAGTACTCACATAATCCTTTGGTTCGCCACCCGGATAAAAACTTGCCTTGAAATCCTTGCATCTGAGGGCAAATCCAAGAGGCCGTTCTTTTGTATTATCACCCCTTATGGTTATCTGATCCCTTACCTCCCCCTTCTTTAACACCATAAAACCTTTATACCCGAATATTAAGCCAATAAAACTCCCTAAGAGAATAACGATAATGCTTGCATGTATCGTGAGGGCTCCATACCTTGACAGAGCACCTTTTTCTAATACTATCCCCTCCTCTTCTTCATGAATAGAGTGGTATCTTTTTTTTAGTTTCTTGATTGCTTCTACGCTATCTTTCCCTTGTATCTGGAAATGCATCTCCATATTGGTGAGTGTATGTTCATCGGGTAATTTCATATCTCTCTCACTTCTAATAAAACGGGTAAATCTTCCAAGGGTACAGATGGTTAAATTGACTGCGAAAAGTATAATTAACGCAAAAAACCATGGGGAGTGATAAGTATCGTCCAGACCAAGCAACCTTATAATCCTGTAAGTATTTTCAGAATAAATGGAGAGATATTCTTCTACGGAAGCCTTTTGTTTTATAAAAGTTCCAAAGAGAGAGCCGATAGAGATGAAAGAGAGAAGGAATATTGTAAGCCTTATGGACGTAAGAAACTTAAGCATTATTTTTTATGACATTCATTACACTTTGTGGGAGCGTTTATTCCTTTTGCCAGGACATCCTTATGGCAGGTCAGGCATTTCTTGTGGAATGCATCCTTTGCCACAGGTGAATTATCCTTTGCTTCCTTTAAGAAATGGCACTTTACACAACCTTCAGGTTCTTTCGGGTCTTTATCTTTGTGGTGACAGACAATACAGTCTATCTTTGCCTTTTCAATATGCTTTGTGTGTGAAAAGGCAACAGGTGGAAGCTTTGCCCCTTCGAGTGTAATCGAAATTACCTCTGGCAATTTTTTTTCTGCAACTGCGGGATTAAAAACATAGAGAAACGAAAGGAGTAATGCAAAAAAAACAATAGCCATTAGAGATTTTTGTTTCATACACCACCTCTAAAAAATTTTTGACATGTTATCTTAAAAAAAGATATTAAGTCAAGGGTTTAAAAGTAGCTTTTAGCAGTCAGCATTTAGCCATTGAGCGTAATGGAAAGGCACGAAAGCAAATATTTACGAACTTCCTAATCTCAGAGCTAAAAGCTGATAGCTGAGTGCTGATTGGCAAATTTCATTGAAATTGAGTCCTTACCTGTGTGATACTTGAAAAGGTTTAAAAATGGGTCTTATCAATCTGCTTTTTAGAAATCCTTTGGTTTTTGTTCTTGTGGCGATACCGCTACTATACTCGATTATTATCCATGAAGTAGCTCATGGCTGGGTGGCAAACAAAATGGGGGACCCGACTGCTAAGTGGCTTGGCAGATTAAGTCTTAATCCAATAAAACATCTCGATCCTATTGGAACCCTCATGCTATTGGTCTTCGGATTTGGCTGGGCAAAACCTGTTCCTGTAAATTTCAACAACCTGCACGATACACGTAGGGGGCTGATATTTGTCTCCTCTGCAGGGATTGTAGCCAATATCATTTTAGCCTTTTTTTCTTTTTTTCTTCTTCGTCTTTTATCCCCACCTGAGGTCATATCAACTATTCTCTATTATATGGCTCATATTAATATCATGCTTGCAGCCTTTAATCTGATCCCAATCCCACCACTGGATGGTTCAAAAATACTCATGGGTTTTTCATCGAGAAGGTTTCAATATTCCCTTGCGAGGCTTGAACCCTATGGAATGTTTATCATCATTGGTTTGCTTTATCTTGGTGTTTTGAATCCCCTCATAGCCTTTTTTCAGTGGATTATTTTGGCATTCATAGGAATTTTGCTGCCATAATAATTTAGTGGCCAGTGTCCAGTATCCAGAACAAAAGCTTTGGGGGCAATTCTACTTCTGACTGCTGAAATTTTATTTTAAATCTATTTGCCGTAATTTTTAGAAAGATAATCTATGATAATTTTTGCTTCTTCCTCTATCCCGGGGGCGCCACGAACATTCATCATACGCATTACAGTGGTTTTCCATTCATTCATTGTTTTTTTCTTTGATTTAGACCTATCAAGACTATGGCATCCACTGCATTTTTTCTCAAAAAGGTTTTTTGCATCAACTTCGGCCTTTTCAGCGCTATGGGTAGGAGAAAAAGATAAAGCTAAAAACAGAAACCCCAAAGTATATACAGCAATGTTTTTCATTTAATACCCCCCGTACATCTTATTGAGAAACCATATATTTTAATTGATAACCACCATATTTTCAAGGTTGAATATATGGTAGAATTTCGTGTGTAAGTGGGTTATAATGAGAGCGAAAAAGATTAAAAATGAAGAACACGGGTAGTGACTTTGATATAGTCAACAAATTTTTGGAACGCAGACTCCAGCAGGCGGATATTAAAACTATCCTCAATGCCTTAAGCGCAGCAGAGCGTGAAGAATTTCTGGTTAAAGTTGCAGATGTACTCGGGAAGCTCACAGCGCTCCTGGAAGTATCGAAAAAGGTTTCAGATACCTTAGAACTCGATACCCTGCTCACCCGCATGATTGAAATTACAACTGAGGCAATAAACACAGACCGCGGTTCACTATTTTTAAATGACAAAAAAGCAGGGGAGCTTTTTTCGAGAATTGTAAAGGGGGAGTTAAAGAGCGAGATTAGATTTCCTAACCATATGGGTATTGCAGGTGCTGTCTTTAAAAGTGGTGAGCCAATTATTATAAATGATGCCTATGGTGACTCAAGATTTAACAAAGAGGTTGATAAAAAAACGGGCTACAGGACGAAAAATATACTCTGTGCACCCATAAAAACAAGAAACAACGAAATAATCGGCGTTGTCCAGTTGCTCAATAAAAAGGATGATGATTTCCGCGAGGACGATCTGACGCTCTTGGAGGCAATTACATCACAGGCCTCAGCGGCCTTGCAGAACGCTCAGCTTTTTGATGAGGTACAGAAGAAAGAGGAAGAAGAGTCGCAGCTTCTGGAAATTACCACGGCAATCTCCTCTGAATTACAGTTGCAGCCTCTGCTTGCAAAAATAATGGAGACAACCACAGAAATTCTCGATGCAGACAGGAGTACGCTCTTTTTATACGATGAAAAAACAAAAGAGCTATGGTCCCAGGTTGGTCAGGGATTGGAAATAAAAGAAATACGTTTTCCCAGCCATCTTGGTATAGCAGGAACAGTTTTTACGACAGGTGAAACGATTAACATACCGGAAGCGTATAAAGATTCAAGGTTCAACCCCGAGATTGATAAGAAAACAGGATATATTACGAAGACCATTCTCTGTATGCCTGTAAAAAACAAGAAGGGGAAGACCATCGGTGTTACCCAGGTGCTCAATAAAAAAGGTGGTCCCTTCACAAAGATAGATGAGAATCGTCTCCGCGCCTTTTCTGCCCAGGCGGCTATTGCCCTTGAGAATGCAAGGCTTTTTGATGATGTGCTCAACATGAAAAACTATAATGAGAGCATCCTCGAAAGTATGAGTAACGGCGTTATAACACTGGACGACAAGAAACGGATTGTAAAATCCAACTCCGCTTCTTTGAGGATATTGAATACAAGCGTGGAAAACATTATAGGTATTTCTGCAGATGAATATTTTTCAGGTAAAAATGCATGGATTATAGAGAATATTGATCGTGTTATCGAAACAGGAAAACCTTACCTTGCAATGGATGCAGAATTTTTTATTTCGGACGGGAAAAAGGTTTCGGTAAACTTAATGGTGGTTCCTCTCATCAATATTAAAAACGAGTCCATTGGATCAATGCTCGTGTTTGAGGATATAACCAAAGAGAAACGTCTTAAAAGCACCATGGCCCGTTATATGACCAAAGAGTTGGCTGAGAAATTGTTAGAGGCAGGCGATGCCATGCTTGGTGGACAGGCACAAGTTGCAACGGTACTTTTTTCTGATATACGGAGTTTTACGGCTATTTCCGAAAGGGTCGGTGCCCAGGAGACGGTGAGTATGCTAAATGAGTATTTCACCGTCATGGTGGATATCATTTTCAATTATGGGGGCATTCTGGATAAGTATATTGGAGATGCTATCATGGCTGTATTCGGGGTCCCGTTTATGACCGGTGAAGATGCAGACCATGCTGTTATGGCAGCAGTAGATATGTTAAGGGCATTGAGGGATTTCAACAGAGAGAGAGCGAAAATTGGTAAGAGCCCTATTAATATCGGGGTTGGAATAAATACCGATGAAATTGTAGCCGGGAATATCGGTAGT
>Ga0172363_10000194_pt1 | contig 40989 bp, 28 predicted proteins | sample LakKivs2_kivu2a2_FD_114541 | JGI IMG/M metagenome (GOLD analysis project Ga0172363, IMG submission 114541) | Sediment microbial communities from Lake Kivu, Rwanda - Sediment s2_kivu2a2 | ecosystem: Environmental > Aquatic > Freshwater > Lake > Sediment | place: Rwanda: Western Province, Lake... | reverse complement strand
TCAGAACATAGCCAACCTGGAAGGGATGGTAGGGAAGAATCCGGCAACACCGATATCCGGTACGTTATATAAATGCACGGCTCCAGGAGTTTGGACTCCTTATTTCAAGCCTTATACCTACCCCCACCCCTTGAGGACGTTTCTCGATGATTAGAGATGGGCTGATGAGTAAAGGATTATTGTTGAATTGGGAATCAGGATGACGAGGCAAGACCTTGCGGTATTGATTTTCTATTTTCTGGGATATTCTCGTTATGGAAGTTTTCTTTACAAACATAGAAAGACGCCTGTTGCCAGATTTTTGGCATTTCATGATATTCTTCCGGAAAAGGTTAAGCAGTTCGATGAGAACATGTATCTTTTGAAATCCCGGACGAATGTTATAAGCCTTGACCAGTTTTTCAAAGGTAATTTATCAAACAAAAAAATAAACACGGTAATAACCTTTGATGACGGATATAAAAGCTGGGTAACTCAGGCTGTCCCCGTTCTGAAGAAATACGAGTTACCTGCCGCATTTTTCATTTGCTCGGGTTACCTGGGTCTTGATAAAGGGGAACAGGCCGAATTTAACAGAAGTAATCTGTTTAAAACCTTAGGACCGAGAAAAACGTCTCCATGCCTTGAAAGATCCGATGTGAAGAAGCTGGCCGATGAAGGATATACAATCGGCGGGCACACGATTAATCATATAAATCTTGCGGGCGAAAAGGCTCGCGAGATTATCCGGCACGAGATATGCGATGATAAAACGATGCTTGAATCGATCGTTGGATATAAATTGAAATATTTTTCGTATCCCTTTGGCGAAGCTGAAAATTCTGAAATCGACATTTCTCGAATTCTCAGGGAATCAGGCTATAAAGCCGCTTTTACTGCTAATGGAGGATTTAATCATAGCTTCACAGATCCATATTTACTACACAGGGATCTTGTGAAAGCAGACATGAACTCCATTTTATTCCTGGCCAGGGTGTTTGGAAATGTAGACGCTGTTTATTATACGAAGAGACTGCTTCGACGAGTATTTTTTCGGGCTGATAGTGGTTTGTACAAAAATCTATAAAATGAACAAAGAATTGAATATTTAATCTCCTGCATTAAATCAAATACTCCGAGACTATCCAGGGAACTTTTTATTTTATCATGCAATTTATACGGCGGAGATATCGGCCAGTCAAGCAATTCAGGCCACATGTACTCAATTAACCTTCGAAACAGAATGTTATTTCTATACTTTGTGTATTTGTCCTCGACTCCAAGCATTATTTCGTATAGTTCATAGCTGTTGAAAGGATTGACCTCTTCGATGGCAATATCAGATTCGCTATTTCCGACAGCGCCCCAGTTCCCGAGTGAATGCTCCCAGTAAAAGCCGGTCATAACATTAACGGCATATTTTCTATATACCGGCATCATTTTCCTTAATATTTCTTCGGCTTTTTCTTCCGCGTATATGTTTTTCTTGTACCCGTGTTTGTAAGCCAGCCGGTATCCTTTCGGTTTTCTCGGTCCCTTTCCATACCTGGTCCGGCCGATTTCGCCGATGCCAATTATGTTAACCTTATTCTGGAGGTGCTTATAGTAAATATTAAAGATGGTTGGTAGTATCCTCTCTGTAGCCAGGAAAGTATTCCTTAAAAAAATAGACTTGAATTCTTCATCGACCGGTGTCGGAACGTCATGAATATGAAACGGGATGCTGAGGGCATGGAACATCTCTTTAGGAATTGCAACATCGGGATGAGCATGGCCTAACTTATAGTTATTGATGAAGTAATAAATGTTATCTGTCAATTCCTTTGAAGCGGCGAAGATTGTTCTGGAATCCATCCCTGAAGTTATGCCCATCATCACCGGATGCCGCTCGACCATGGCTTTTATGCTTCCTTGGAGGAAGGAAGAAGCTTTGGCGACTGCTCCATCAAGGGATAATGTATCGGGGCGGCTGTCCGGCCAGAATCTAATCACAGTCCGTCTCGCAAGATCGAGATAATGATTGGGAAGCAAATGTTTAATTCCTTCAAAACAAGTTTCGTCTCCGATCCATTGGCAGGCCGGGTCCCACCTGCCGTTTTTAATATGAGCGTTATAAAAATCGATCACGGGGCCTTCTTTTGAAAGGTCGAGTTTCGGATCGGAGAATTCAGCGATCAGGTTCGGTTGCGAACCGCAAACGACTCGGTTAGGCACCAGGCAATAATAAATCTCTCTGAGAGCCAGGGCATCGGGAATAAAGGCTTCGTACTCGTCGTCCTTGTAAAACAAGGCGTATCTTCCGGAATATTTTTTTATATAGTGAATGACAGAATTAAATGAATCAGTTGAAAAGGCGATGTCGTGGAGAATGTCTTGGTTCGTTTTCGAGGGGCCTGAATGATCGTAAATATTGCCTAGGATTATTATGTCCCTTTTTTCGTCCTCGAATTGATTTATATCCAGGTCAGGATGAGCGTATAAGTGATATTGGCCGGCCTTAAAATAATTCCAATCAAGAGGAAAGGGGAACTGAATATTCGTTAATAAAAACTGACGTCTGTAAAGTAAAGGTTTCACCGTTTATACATCCGTTCTAGTGGCAATTATATTATCACGGTTTACCTTTTACTAGCAGCCTGTTCAGCCATATTGCACCACTTTGGCCTGAAGTGATAAATTAGGTTCATGAGACGGGTTGTTTTATTATGAGAAAGAACGAGGAATTAAGATATTGCTTAAAGTAGGCATTGTAGGTTGCGGAAAAATCGCCGACTCGCATGCCTGGGCGATATCGATGGTCCCGGGCGCGGAGATAGTCGCCGCCTGCGATAGCGAAGAAATGATGGCCGGTCAATTTGCCGAAAGATTCGGCATCAAACATCGTTTTCAGAACGTTCGTGAAATGATTGAGGAAGCCCGACCGGACGTAGTCCACATCACGACGCCGCCCCAGAGCCAGTACGAAACCGGCAAGTCATGCCTGGAAGCCGGATGTCACGTTTTCGTTGAGAAACCTTTTACGTTGAACTACAAGGAAGCCTCCGAATTGATCGGCTTGGCCGAGAGCTCGAACCTGAAAGTGACTACGGGCACAGACGAGCAGTTCTCCCATGTCGCGATCAGGATGAGGAAGCTTATCGCCGGAGGTTATCTGGGAGGCCTGCCTGTCCATATGGATGTCTATTATTGCTATGACCTGGGTGATGAACGATATGCCAGGGTATTCCTTTCTAACAGGTCGCATTGGGTTTGGAGGCTTCCGGGCCAGTTGATGCACAACATCATAAGCCATGGTATAGCCAAAATAGCCGAGTATCTGGAAGGCGACGAAGCGACGGTCATCGCTCATGGCTTTACCAGTGATTTCTTGAAGAAAATCGGGGAACACGAGTTGATCGACGAACTGAGAGTAATAATCCACGGAGCGAATCAAACCACCGCTTATTTCACTTTTTCCACCCAGATGCGGCCTCCCCTGCGTGAATTCAGAATCTTCGGACCTAAAAACGGGCTGATTCTCGATCAAGACCATCATGCCCTGATAAAAGTGCGCGGAACGAGTTATAAGAGTTACGTGGATAAGTTCGTGCCGCTGAATACGTATGCGAGGCAGTACCGGAAAAATATGACGGCCAACGCTCGTTTGTTTTTGAAAAGGGACTTTCATATGAAATCCGGCTTGAAGAATCTCGTGGAATCGTTCTACAAATCGATATCGGAAAATTCGACGCCGCCCGTGCCCTACAGGGAGATTCTGCTGACCGCCAAAATCATGGATTCGATATTCAACCAGGTTTACAGGCGATAAGAACATGCCGGAAAGCGAACATGAGCCACGAGCTGGGGGCGTTATAGCAAATATAAATGATCCGATTCTTGTCACCGGCGCGGCCGGTTTTATCGGGACCCGGGTTGTCGGCAATCTGATCCAGAGAGGCTTCAAGAATATCAGGTGTCTCGTCCGGGAGACGAGTAACCTGACGAGGCTGAACGAAGTGGCCGGGCGAAAAACAGACGACGTCCGGCTTCATTTGTTCAAGGGCAACCTTCTGGCAAAAGAGGATTGCCTGAATATGACTCGTGAAGTCGTATTGATCTATCATCTGGCGGCCGGGACGGGTACCAAGGCTTTTTCTGATGCTTTTCTCAATTCCGTGGTTACGACCAGGAATCTCCTGGACGCGGCTCTCGAGAATAAAAGCCTGCGGCGGTTTGTGAATGTCAGTTCTTTCGCGGTTTATACCAACCGCAATAAACGCCGGGCTCGTCTTCTCGACGAAGACAGCCCGGTCGAGAAACATCCGGAGTCCCGGGCCGAGGCTTATTGCTACGGTAAGGTCAAGCAGGACGAACTGGTGATGAAATACGGTCGAGAACGCCGGTTCCCTTACGTAATCGTACGTCCGGGCAGCGTTTACGGCCCGGGGAAGTGTTTTGTTCCTGGGCGCGTCGGGATCGATACGTTCGGTGTTTTTCTGCACATGGGGGGTTCGAACCGAATTCCGCTGACATACGTCGACAATTGTGCCGAGGCCATCGTCCTTGCCGGCCTGACGCCTGGAGTCGACGGGGAAGTTTTCAATATCGTGGATGATCCTCAGCCGTCGAGCAGGCAATTCCTGAAGCTTTACAAAAAAAACGTCAGAGATTTCAAATCGGCTTATATGCCTCATCCCGTTAGCTGGTTGTTTTGTTTTTTATGGGAGAAACTCTCGGCCTGGTCCAGGGGACAGGTTCCGCGGGCGTTTACGCGCCGGGAGTGGTCAGCCTACTGGGCCAAGACCGGATACGCCAACAATAAATTGAAAGACCGGCTCGGCTGGGTCCCTCGCATTTCTCTGCACGAAGGGTTGAGGAGTTTTTTCAATGCCTGTAAGGGTAAATAAAGCATGATCGAATTCGTTTTCACGCTCGATTACGAAATATACGGAGACGGAACGGGTTCGCTCAAAGAACTGATTTACGAACCGGGCGAGCTTCTTTTCCAGATTTTTCGCAAATGGAATGCCAGTTGCGTGGTTTTCGTCGAGGCGGCCGAACTCGAAAAGATTCATAACGAACGATCGGATTCAGCCATTGATCTGGTAACTTCACAGATACGCGAAGTGTACAGGCAGGGATTTGAAATCGGGTTGCATTTGCATCCTCAATGGTACAAAGGCCGGATAGAAAACGGAGCCTGGCGGCTGGACGGTTCAGAATATAATCTCTGCCTGTTGCCGCCGGAAAGAATCCGTCATATGGTCGGGCGGTCGATCGATTACCTGAGAAACGTGCTTGACATGCCTCGTTTTTCTCCGTTTTCGTTCCGGGCCGGGAACTGGCTTTTTCAACCTACCCAACCGACGGCCGATATCCTGGCCGAACACGGAATAAGAATCGATTCATCCGTATTCAAAGGCGGAGTCCTGCACAAGCATGGCATAGACTACCGGCCGGCTTTGAAGAACGGTTATTACTGGAAATTCAAGAGCCGGGTGGATTCTCACGATCGGGAAGGGAAATTGCTTGAAATACCCATATACACCCAAATGGTTCCGACGTGGAAAATATTGACATCGAAAAGGATGGCCATTCAAAAAAAGTCACAGGCAGTGGCAGGTTCGCAGAACGCCGGATTCAACGTTAAGGATGCGTTACGATTCAAATATCCCAGGAAACTGGATTTCTGCAGGATGACCCGGTCCGAACTCGTGGAGACACTCAGTAAAGTAATCGACGAAGATATTGCGGAACCCTCAGTCTACAGGCCGGTCGTATCGATTGGTCATACCAAGGATTTGACCGACATCAATACGGTCGATTTCCTTCTGCGGTTTCTCAACGAAAAGGGAATTGGGATCACCACCCTCGAAGGTGCATATGACAAATGCCGGCTTCCTTAAGCGCTGCGAATATCCCCCCAGGCTTTATTGAAGCGCCGTGCCACGTACTCTAAATCGCTTTTCCTGACTTTATAATGAACCGGAATGACGAGCGTGCTGTTCAGTAGTTGTTCCGCCACAGGACAATCCCCTTTATAGCCATAGTTCAAAGCGGCTCCTTCGATTACGTCTCTATATGGTCTTGACGTGCTGATTTTATTCCTTAACAGATAACGTGAAACGTAATCACATTCTGCCTGGGATCGAAGCTTGACCGGGAACATGAAGCGGTTATAAAAAGCTCCCGGCCGCTCGAGGCAGAATGAATCCTGCCCGACCTCGAGATTTTTCAGGTAATATCCGGCATTGGCCCGCTGGATTTTTATCATGTAGTCGAGCTTGCCCAGGCGGTGCTCGGCCAGATCGAAATCCGAGGAGAAGATCCGGCCCATAGCAATTGGCGACTTGGAAACGAAGGCCGTTTTTTTGTTGTATAACGACCAAATCGGAAAACCGAGCCATCCCCAGAGTGGTTGACTTCGAAGCTTGGATCTGACGTAAGTTTCGATTACATGTCTCAGATCTTTGCCGCGTCCGGGATCAGGCATGGCCTTGACGAGCTCGCGGATGCGAGAAAGAAGGTCCGGATCCTTTGAACAAAGAGCTCCTCCCTCTCCCACGGATATATACTTGCCGGAACGGAAGCTGAACATGGATATATTCCCGAATGAACCGGCGATCCTTCCATTGAGCCGGCTGCCGAAAGCCTGAGCGCAGTCCTCGATAATCGGCTTTTCGCCCATGATTCGAATAAGGCCGGGCATATCGCAAACATTTCCGAACATATGAGCGGCGATCAGGGCGTCAAGTTTTGAGACTTTTGCCTCGAGGTCCCTGGGAGATAGACAGAAATTTTCCGGATCTTCGTCGATGAAACATGGATTATATCCAGCCAGTCTGATGGCTTTGAAAACTACCGGGCAGCAATAAAGCGGGACGCCGACAACGGCATCTTTTCTTAATTTTAAAGCCTGTAACGCAAGAACAATGCCCGCCCTGCCTGATCTGACGGCAATACAGTCACCGACCTCATGAACGTTAAAATATTCCGGCTTATTTCGAGACCTGAAAGCGGCCCTTATGCCTCTGGCAACGTCTGCAAGTCCAAATTCCCAGGCTTCGGTTGGCAGAAGACTTCTCATACCGGCCTCATTTTCCAATATTGCCCCGGGATAATCTCACGATTTATCTTCATCTTCCTTTGTTTCGATATACTGCATTTTATGTTTCTCCGTGTCGACGATATCTCCCCCGCTCCGTAATCTGGCCGCGAGGCAATATAAGGAATACCTGAGTTTGTTTAAAGGGTATTTCCAGATAAATCCCTGTATCAACTCGGCGCCGAAATGCCTCTTGAAAGTGGCCAGCGCGGCCTGTTTAGAGCCTTCCTCAGGATTGATCCTTGTCCCCACGAAATCGTATTTTCTCACTCCTAACTTCTTGAACATTTTTATCGCTTCCCAGTAAAGAAGCTTGTTGGCTCCTGAAATCTGATTTACAACGTTTCCCGCGTATATTGCGTATGCGCAGAAGTCGCTGAAGGCAAAAACGACATAGCTCTGAGCCGAATTTTCGTGCTCGGCCTTCATAATGATACAGTTTTCGCCAAGGCCTTTTACGAAACTCTCGAACCGGTCTATATCCATAAAAGGCAATCTTGACCTTTTAAAAGTAAACCGGATCAGATCATAGGCAGATTTCAAGTGCTCTTGTCCGGTCCGGATCTCGACCCCCTTTTTTACGGCTGTCTTGATATTTTGGCGGGTTATTCTTTCGATGTTATGCCACAAAACTTCTTCGGGTGGCTGCAAATCTATGATATAGCTTCCATACGGTGCAACCACGGCGCCGTCCGGATAAGTACGAAAGACGGAATTCGTAGTTGCCGGGATGATCATATCCGCATTTATCGAACGGAAGAAGTCGATAGAACTGTTCAAAAATGGTTTCTCTTCCCGTATGTCAAGTCCTTCGTCAAGGATAATGGTCTCGACCCTAAAGCGGACCAGGCGGAAAGTGGCCTTGCGGATGACCGTGTATGGAAGGATACACCGCAGCTCGCCGGCATCATCAAAACCGCCCAGCCAGCCATATTCATCACCGACAGCTTTCAGGAACGGTTCGCTTGCGAAAATTGGCAGGCCCGGGTTCCAGTTTATTTCTATCGGTGTCGCTCTCATCGGTTTCCCCGTTTTTGGTTTCGATTTCTACCTCAGAATGGATAATAGCTTATTATAATATTCTTTCAACCAGACTGATTGCTCGGATCTTCTGAAATTCGTAAATTCCCTGGAGACGGCCCAGGAGGCACGAGTCAACATAGCCCAGAAGTAACCGGAGAGGAGAAGAAAACCGGACAGGAATAGAGGCTTGCGGCTCATCTGGTATATCGAACGCAAAAGCTGCCAGACAGGGTGAACCCCGAACTGATAATCGCCGTAGCCGCTTCGGAACTGATACTTAATTAAGTTGCGCGCTTCTTTTCCCATCGCCCGGTTATGAATACAATACTTCCCGGTAAAGGTTTCAGTCTTCCATCCTCTCATCCTGGCCGTAACGACGGCCGCCAGGTCGATACCCCCTTCCTTCCTGGGTTTATATCCGCCTATCGATTCAAAGCATTGTTTTCTGAATAGCTGGCAGGCCCCGGATACATGCTCCTTTCTTGAGAACCTGTAATCATACTGTCTGGAGCCTTCTCTAAAAGGAGTCCCGGCAACGCCAAGTTCCCGGTCCTGGACGAATTTGTCCATAAGGTAAACCATGTAAGTCTCGTCAAAAGAGATGTCAGCGTCGAGATTGCCTATTACGTCGTAGTTCAAGCCCTTTACATATTCGTAGCCCGCATTGAACGCGGCCACTTTCCCTGCGAAATGTCGTTCTTGACGGACAGGAAGTGATATAAGCCTCAACCAGTCATACTTTTCCGAATATCGCTCGACTATGTCATCCGTTCCGTCCGTTGACCCGTCGCTGACTATAATCCATCTCAAAGGGGATAGAGTTTGCGATACCACGGCCTTTATGGTTTGCTCGATGAACATGGCCTCGTTCTTGGCCGGCGTAATCAGAACGTATTTTAGCCGACCTGTCCCGGCCTCAGTCTCATTCATGGAACCGTACCGCCTTTGCTTTCCAGGATTGTTGCCAGAGCCAGGAGCATCCAGGCCTGCGACCAGCGCATATAAGAAATCTTGTTGGTGAAAAGGGGGTGAACCTGGTAATAAAAGAAACCCCGGTCGTTCCACATGTGCCGGACAGCCCATTGCAGGACCCGGCCGGCCAGTTCGAGATTGTCACGAGCGTATTCGCTGAATTCAGTCAGGGTGATCATGCTCTGAGCGACGCAGTGGACATCGATCGGATATGGCCTATTGTGGAAGTATTTAGGAGCGCCGTCCGGCCTGAAGAAATTACGCCTGTAGAAATTGAAGCCGCGCTCGAGGCACGACGAAAATTCCCCGGTTCCGGCATATCTGGAGACGTCTCTCAGGGCCAGAAGATTATAACCGGTATGGAAGTTGTCGATCCACCTCGTCCCCGGGGAATCGCCGTAAAACCAGGAGCCGTCGGCGTTTTGAGCGGCGGCCGCCGATCTGGCCACTTTCAAAGCCGGTTCGATAAAACGCTCTTCCGCTGTGTGGCTATAAACGCGGCTGAGGAGAGCCGAGGCGAGAAGATCCGCGTTATGAATATGTCCGTGCATGCCCGGAACTGGATAGCTGAATCCGGCCGAAGATTCACCGTCCGTCCAGTAAAGATCGTTTAAAATGTATTCGGCGGCGCTCTTGGCCATTTCCAAGCAGCCGGAAACTTTCTCCGTTTCGTGGGCCTCAAGCAGGGAGTCGGCGACGAAGACGGTGCAAACCAGGTTGGGCGCTCCTTTCGGCACGAGCGGCCCTCTCGTCTGCCAGGGGAAGCTGTAACCCCAGCAGTAACGAGAGATGCCCGGCGACCGAAGCTCTCTGAGCCTGGTCACCAGGCCGGCGGCCGATTCCTTGCCGTCGACTATTCCCGCCCTGGACAACTTGATGAGTGCTTTCAAAAACACGGCCAGGGCTTTTGGATTCTGGGTCTTCGGGATACCTAACAGAGGACGCAGGTTCACCGGGAACCTTTTATTGACCTGCATGAAGACCAGACGGAAGATTTTGCGGTCGATAACGGGCAGGAGCTTGAATAACCTGCTGTTGAGTCCGTCGTATGGATCGTAGCCGGCCCAGCCGTTTTCCCGGCAATATTTCAATATATTCAGTGTTATATCCCTGATTTGTTCCGTGGGAAGAGGACCTTTATCCATATCCGCTTTTTATGAGGCCTCGACCAGGGCTTTTACGACTCTTCCCGCGGTTTGCCCATCCCAGTATTTCGGGATCTTTCCCGGCGGACGCCGGCCGTGAAGGATATCATCCATATCCGCAGCCAGAGTTTCGATATTTGTCAGCCTGTTCGTCCCGATTTTTATCGTCACCGGCCTTTCGGTATTTGGACGAAGGGTCAGGCAGGGGGTTTTGAAATAAGTCGATTCTTCCTGGAGCCCGCCGGAATCAGTGAGAACGAAGGCCGCTTTTTGCGCAAGCCACAGCGAATCGTGATAACCGGTCGGCTCGAGCAGCATGAGGTTGCTCGCCTCTTCCTCCGGATCATTCAAACCGTCGAGCATCTTGCGGGTTCTCGGATGAACGGGGAACACTACGGGCAGGCGCCGTGAGACATGGTTCAGCTCCCTCATGATCGAGCTGAGATTGGCCGGATCATCTACGTTGCCGGGCCGGTGAAGAGTGACGTAGATGAATTTGCCTGCTTTCAGGCCCAAACGGACCGGCAGCCTGGACCGCCGGGCTTTTCCAAGATTGGCGACGAGCGTGTCTATCATGATGTTGCCGACGAAGCGAATTTTTAGCTCCGGGATGCCTTCACGCTTCAGATTTTCGTCGGCATCTTCTGAAGGCGTCAATAGAAGGTCGGCCAGGGCGTCGGTAACGAGGCGGTTGATCTCCTCGGGCATAGTCCGGTCGAAGCTCCTCAGCCCGGCTTCCACGTGGGCGATCTTGATCCCTAACTTGGCCGCGACGAGCGAGCAGGCGGCCGTTGAATTGACGTCTCCGACGACCACCACCCAGTCCGGCCTTTCCCTGAGGCAAACCGGTTCGAAGGCCAGCATGATCCTGGCCGTCTGCTCGGCGTGCGAGCCTGATCCGACTTCGAGGTTTATGTCCGGATCGGGTATGTCCAGCTCCTTGAAGAAAATAGCCGACATGTTATCGTCATAGTGCTGACCGGTGTGAACGAGAAAATACTCAATTTTCACTTGGGCTTCAGGGCTGCCGTTATATGAACGGATAGCTCTAATCAGGGGAGCGATTTTCATGAAATTGGGCCGGGCGCCGGCGACCAGCAGCAGCTTGATTTTTTTCATTAAGCCTTACCAGCCTGTGCTTCAGCCGTTTTTTGCGGCCGGTGTCTTTCCGCCTGGATTCTAATGATGGTTTGTATATGATTTATTATGTCTTCGAGAGCGGGTTTGGCGATGGCCAGAGGAAACAGGCTTTTATCCCTTCTTACGAATTTGATTTTCGTCCAGACTTCATCCTTGCTCTTGACGAGCGTGAGCCGGCCTTCCTTTTCGAGCATCTCATCCACGGCGCCTATCTTTCCCCTGAAAATGCTGTAGACGGGAACACCGAGGGCAGCTGCTTCCCTGTTCATCGTGCCGCCTCCGCTTACGACAAGATCCGATGACCAGAGAAGCTCGAGTCCGTCAATGGCCTTATCCGGGATGATTGTTTGTCCGTCAGCGAACCATTCCTTATGATTCGTACGGCATTTCTCTTCCTGAATGGCGTGGCGCGGAAGAAGCACAGCTTTGACTCCGGGAGTCCGGATCAGCCTGTTCATAAGTTCGTTAAAAAGAACCGTGCTTTCCGGATTGTAGTAGTGAGCCTCGTCCGCGGGCGGCCGGACGGTGACGATGATGTCCTGATCCTGCAGGCCCAGATATTTCATCAACCCGGGGTTGGGAGTGAAACCGGGAGCGTAGACGTCTTCCTTGATTCCTCTGTAATACATGATATGTTCCGGGTTTATGACCATTTTACGGCCGAGGAGGCTCTCCGGAACTATGAGCCAGTGAGGCTTGGCGAGAGGAATGGTTCTGGAGTGCTCGTAATCGGTGATGAGAATGGTGGGTATTCGAAATAGATTCGAGGTCAGGATTTGCGAGCGGGCGCCGTGCGAGAGCGCTAAATCCGGCTTTTCCCTCCTGAGGAAAGAGACGAGCTGCATTGATCTTAAGAATAAGCCGAAGATCTTTTTGATGCGATTCTTGCCGTAGTGATGGCCTACGGTTTCATATTTCAGGCCCTTTTCGTCAGCCAGTTCACAGACCTGGAAGGCGTTTCTTGCCGTCAGAACTACCTTGTGGCCCAGCCGCTCGAGCTCCTTGATGATCGGAATGAAAAATGGCACGTGAGGGGTATTGTCTAAGTCAATCCAGATTTTCACGGTTGGGGCAGTACTAACACGAGAGGCAGGCACCGGCCGGATTCCGGCTTTTAATTTTACGTCCCGGCCGTATTTTCCCACCCAGAACCGGGCAAGTTCACGGGGAAGAGGATTCCAGAATTGACCGGGATATTTGTTCTTGACGTAGTCTATCAGATCCAGATAATGAGCGGCCGGATATTGTTCCGGCCCGGCCGGGCCGTCGTTCAAATGAATGTAATCAGGGTGAACATTGACCATAGCCACCCCTCCCTTTTCGACGACCCAGTCGAGCTTCTCCTTCCAGAGCCGGTTGGTTTTCTCCCGTAATATTACGAATAGGCAGTGATCTTGCGGCAGGGTATAAGGAAGTTCGATGTACGCCTTACCTCCTGATTTAGGGGTCACTAATATCGGGAAAATCGTATTCATATCTCCCGATTGGGGTTCGAAGGGATCGGTGTCGAAACTCGAGCATCCCCATTCGATATCGAACTCGGTTATCCATTCCAGATTACGGAGCATTGAAGGTGATACGAAACCGACCGAATTCCAGTCTTTGAGATACTGGTTTATTCTCGGCGCTCTTTTTTCGAATCCGTTCCGGGACAGGAAGATCTTGCCGTCGTGCTTTAGACCGTGGACTCCGATCTCGAAACCGTTCTCTCCGAGCTCATGGCGGTGCCAAGGAGGCACCCGGTAATCCTCGGGAACGAAGTTGAAGGAAGAGCGCACGTCCATCTTCATATCGAGCTCTGCCAATCCCCGGCAATTGGCCAGTCCCCTGACGGTATCGACGTCGTGGATTATGACCAGGGCAAATTTCTTGTCATCCGGCCAGCCTTGCCAGTTCTCCGGCAATCTGGCCGATCCCTGTGAGATCGGCCAGCATGGAGCCACTCTTTTTATTTTATAGGCGGCCAGAATCCTTCTGGCGGCGATCTGCATCCTTCTTGGAATCAGAGGTCTTAACGTATAATAAGTCCAGATGAAAGTCATAAGTCTATAAACCTTTTATCCCCTTTAGTTTATCAAAAGCCGGCAGGTTTTAGCAATCGTATCGGGTGGGTGGGCTTTCCTCTCAAAGGTAAACGTAATAAAATACTGGCCTGAAATACTTGTCGGCGCCGAAAGGAACGCGTCGTGTGCTCTTCGATCCGGAGCTTCGATTGATCAAAGAGGAAATTCTGCCTGTGGCTTCAAACAAGTGGATGTCATTCATTCAAAATCATCAGGATGCCAATGTGTTTCATACGCCTGAATGGGCCCGGGTCATAAAAAATACATATGGCTTTCCCATTTATGCCGCAGTTTTAACCACGGATGAAGGGTTGATCACCAGCGGTGTGCCGTTTTCGGTCGTTCATGGTCCCCTATCGAAGGGTAAAATTGTGTCGCTCCCCTATACGGATCATTGTCAACCCTTGCTGTCGAGCGATTCGGATGCCGGTCTGCTGGCTGGTTTTCTGGCCGAAACAGGGAACAGGGTCAACATCGGCCGGGTAGAGTTGAGATGGAAATACCCGGATCTGGAAGATTATGTATATCGCACCCGTCATTTCAGACACTTCATTCCCCTGGAAAAGGGCGCCGGCGAAGTATATAAGAGTTTCAGCCGGACACAGAGGCAGAATATCGGCGTGGCCGAGAAAAGCGGGGTTGAGATAGTTAGAGGCGAGAGTCTGGCCTCGATGAGAGAATTTTATCGTCTTCAGTGTCTGACGCGTAAAAGACAGGGGATAACCGTCCAGCCCTGGCGTTTTTTCAGAAATCTATGGGCTGAGACGATAAACAAGGGTCTCGGTTTTGTCCTGCTTGCGTATAAGAACCGTATTTGCCTTGCCGGCGGGGTTTTCCTGGCCTGGAAAAAGACTGTCGTCTATAAATACGCCGCGTCTGATAACGTCGGTCAGCGTTACCGTCCGAATCATCTGATTATATGGTCGGCGGTTCGATGGGCGTGCGAAAATGGATTCTCGGTTCTCGATTTCGGCCGTTGTGAAAACGAAAACTTGGGCTTGCGTACATTTAAAAAACGCTGGGGAGCCTTTGAAATGCCGTTGACTTATTCTTTTCAGGGAACCTTGCCGGGTGATTCCCTTCTGGGCCAAGCGGGACATGCAGTTAAACCGGTAATGAAATTGGTGCCCCTCAATCTCAACAGGTTAGGAGGAAGTCTGTTGTACCGGTTTATCGATTGACGACAGGCGGATCGATTGACCGTATATATGAAAGTATATATCATTTTTTAAAGGCGGTTAGAAATGCTGAAGGGAATGCGGGCATGAGGATAATGGCTTCCTACCAGCGAATGCTCGGGAGAATAGCTTACTTTGCCCCCGGGGGATTTTCGATCCGTCCGGCATTGCACAGGTGGCGCGGGGTCCGGGTCGGCCGTAATGTCTGGATAAGCCAGCATGTCTATATAGACGAGATTCACCCGGAAGCCATAACCATTGGCGATAACTGCACCGTAGGCATACGGGCGTCCATAATCGCTCATTTGTACTGGGGGCCAATCCGGGGAATGGACAGTGCCGCTCCGATAGTCATAGAGCCGGACGTTTTCATCGGGCCTCATTGTGTCATCCTGCCCGGGGTCAGGATCGGCCGGGGCGCTGTCATCAAGGCCGGAACGGTTGTTTCGCGTGACGTTTCACCGGGGGTGCTTTACGGGAGCGATGAGCCGCGTCCCCTGGCCAGGGCGACCGTCCTGCTCACGCCCGGCCATACTTACCAGGAGTTCGTCATGGGCTTGAGGCCGATAAGAAAGAAAGGCGGTGGCGATGATCAGAAATGAGATCAGGACGTTCATAATCGATACTTTTCTTTTCGGAGACGGCGGCCGCCTGACCGATACGACGCCCCTTCTCGAAAGTCACGTAGTGGATTCAACCGGTGTTCTTGAGATCGTTTCTTTCCTCGAGAATCACTTCGGGATAACCGTCGATGACGATGACCTTCGGCCTGAAAATCTGAACAGCGTGGAGAAGATAGCCGGTTTTCTGGAAAGAAAGAAAGGCGGCTGAAATGGCCTTCACGATGGAAGCATTGAATATCGATTGCCGGGCCGAGACCGAAAGACTGGTTTCGTTCATACGCCGCGTGCTGAGCGAGGACCTGCACAAGCGGGGAGCCGTAGTCGGAATTTCGAGCGGCATCGACAGCAGCGTTACGGCCGCCCTGTGCGTTCGGGCCCTCGGTCCTCAACGGGTAATCGGGTTGATCATGCCCGAAAGGGATTCCCACCCGGAGACACTCCAATTCAGCCGGAAAGCTGCGGATTTCCTCGGCATCCGCTCCATTCACCGGGACATAACACCGATCCTTGAAGGTCTTGGCTTTTACCGGGATCTGGCTGAGGTCGTTCGCGGCCAGATCCCTGGCTACGGCGACGGCTGGAAGTGGAGAATATCGGCTTCCGACCCGGTTGAGCATGCCGATTTCGCTTTCTTTTCTCTCGTCGTCCGGTCGCCGGACGGGGAAGTCATCAAGAAACGGATGCCGGTGGAGGTATTTCTGAAAATCGTCGCCCTTTCCAATTTCAAGCAACGGACACGTATGATGCTCGAGTATCATTATGCCGATCGCTTCCATTACGCCGTGGCCGGGACTTCGAACAGGCTGGAAACGGATCAGGGCTTCTTCGTCAAGCTGGGAGACGGGGCGGGCGACTTCAAACCGATCGCCCATCTTTACAAGTCGCAAATATACAAGATGGCCGAGTATCTCGGCTTTCCGGAGGACATAAGGAGCAGGCCTCCTTCATCCGATATTCATTCTTTCTCCCAGGGTCAGGACGAATTTTTCTTCGGCCTGCCTTACCGGGAAATGGATGCCTGTCTGTACGGCGAAGAAAACGGGATCCCGGCCGGGGACGTCGCGGCGGCCATCGGGCTCGAGCCCGAGATGGTGGCCAGGCTTTATCGCAGCATCGCCATCCGCCGGGCCCGGACCGCCTACCTGAAGGCGCAACCGCTGCGGCCCTGACGTAAGGACGTCTCATGATATGAAAGAGACCTGTCTTATAACCGGAGCAACGTCCGGAATCGGGAAAGCGAGCGCTCTGGCTCTGGCCGGATTGAATTACCCTTTGATCCTGATTGGCCGGAATCCGGGGAAAACGAGCGCGGTGGCCGAAGAGTTGCGGCGGAAGACGGGCAACGGCCAGATTTCATATTTCGTTTGTGACCTTTCGTTGCTCGAGTCAGTCCGGGAAACGGCCCGGAAAATAAGATCGGCTCATGAGTCTCTCGGCGTTCTTATCAACAATGCCGGAGCCAGGTTCCTCAAACACCAGGTGACAGGCGAGGGAATTGAAATCACCCTGGCCACCAATCATCTCGGCCATTTCCTGCTCACGCTCTCTCTTATCGGGCTGCTCGAAAAATCAGTTCCGTCAACGATCATCAATGTTTCTTCGGGTGCTCACTTTGCCGCCGGGGGATTGATCCGGAACGTTACTTCAGCCGGTAATTACGACGGCAGCCGGCAATATGCCGACTCCAAGCTGGCAAACATTCTTTTCACTTATGCCCTGGCGGCGAAGCTTAAAGACCGCCGGATTAGCGTTAACGCCGTGGCTCCGGGCGGAGTGGCCACGAATTTCGGCCGCAACGACGGCCTGGTGCCCTGGTTGAAACACAGGCTGTATTATCTGGCGAAAAGGCGACTTCTCACCCCGGCTCAGGGCGCGGAGACGATCGTCTACCTGGCTTCAGAAAGCCAGGTGCGGACAGCCACCGGGAAATATTTCCGGATGAAAAAAGAGCTGGGATCCTCTGCTCTTTCTTATGATAAGGACTTGCAGCGGCAACTCTGGGAGATGAGCGTCGGTCTGACCGGTGTCGATATATAAATTAGAGCCGTACTTCCAGGGCGATAATCAAAGCACCTTTTCTATTTCGACCAGGGAACTTTCCAGATCCCTGGTCACCTTAAAGCCGCGCTTCTCGAAGACGGTGGTCATCCTTGGATTGTCAGTGGTTGTTATGGCTGTTATCTTTTTTATGCCCCATTTCCTGGCAATGTCCATGCAATAGTCGGTCAGTAGCCCGCCGACGCCCCTGTTTTGCCAGTCATCCTGGACAAGAACCGCGTATTCGGCCTCCGTCCGGCCAGGCTCGGCGATTAGGCGGCCTATCCCGATTATCTTCCGTTTCTCACCGGAACCCACCTCGGCCACGATGGCCATTTCCCGCTCGTAATCGATATAGCAATAGCGGCTGGCCACGTCATGGGATTGCCAGAAGAAGAAATAGCGAAAACGCGAGTAGATCGACTCTTTGGAACAACTGCCGAGCATTTCGAGCCACAGCGGTTCGTCCTCCGGTTTGATCGGTCGAAGCGTTATTTCCGATCCGTCCTCGATTTTAGCCCTGGTCACGAATTCTTCGGGATAAGGCCGCAGGGCGAGATGGGCGAAAGGCCTGATGGTTCCCTCGACTGTTTTCCTGTCGATGACCACCCGGGCATCAAGAGCCACCGCGCCCCGGGACGAGACGAGGAGAGGATTTATGTCCAGCTCGCATATTTCAGGAAAGTCAACGGCCAGGTATGAAAGCCGGATTATGGTTTCGATCAACCTGTTGACGTCGGCGGCCGCCCGGCCGCGGTATCCTTCGAGAAGGGGTCTCATCCGGAGTCTTCCCAGCATCCGTCTGACCAGCCGTTCGTTGAGCGGCGGAAATCCGATCGACGTGTCGCGGTAAATCTCGGTGGCCGTTCCGCCCATGCCGGCGATGAGGACCGAGCCGAAGGTCGGGTCTTTCTTCAGACCGAGGATCATCTCGATTCCATCCGGCGCCCGGAACATCTGCTGGACGGTTACTCCCTCGATTCTGGCCTCCGGGAATCTTTGCCGCGAATTGTTCATGATTTCCGAGAAAGCTGTTTCAACCTCGGAGTCTTCCTTCAAATCCAGGGCTACGCCGCCGGCGTCCGTTTTGTGAGTTATGTCGGGCGACCGGATTTTAAGGACGACCGGATAACCAATCCGTGAGGCCGCCTCAACCGCCTCCCGGGCGGTGCCTGCCGTCACCGTCTGCGTGACTTCGATTCCGTAGGCGGCCAGAAGTCCTTTGGAATCGGCTTCCGATAAAATGTCCGGTCCGGTCCTGAAAAGCTCCATGAATCTTGAGCGTGTTTCCTTCCGGTCGGTCGGAAAATCGACGAATATTTCACGCGGCGTTTCATAGAGCGAATCGAGATTCCTGGCATAAGAAACCAGGGTCATGAAGGCCTTGACTGCCTGTTCCGGGGTCGTATAGGAAGGAATCCCGGCTTCGTTCAGAATCTGCACTCCTTCCTTCATGCTGACCCCACCCAACCAGGCGCCCAGGACGGGCTTATCAGTAGTCGAAGCGACCGAGCTTATCTCGCGGGCGATGGCCGCCGGATTGGTCATGGCCTGCGGAGTGACAATTACCAGTAAGGCATCGACCGCCTTGTCTTCTATTATCATCCTGGCCGCTTTGGACATGAGCTTGGACCTGGCGTCGCCGAGAACGTCGACCGGATTCAGGTGCGACCACTGAGGAGGCAGGTTTTGGTCGAGATTGTTCATTGTCTCATCTGACAGGCGGGCCAGCGAGCCGCCGGCCGCGATCAACGTGTCACTGGCCATAACGCCAGGGCCGCCGGCATTGGTCAGCACGGCCAGCCGTGGTCCTTTGGGGATCTTGTGTCTGCCCAGGAGCTCGGCGCAATCGAAAATTTCGCCTATGTCGAAAACGCGGGCCAGGCCTATCCTCTGGAAAGCGGCTTCATAGATATAGTCTTCTCCGGCCAGGGCTCCGGTATGTGAGGCGGCTACGGCTGCGGACTCCGGAAACCGGCCCGCTTTGTAAACGATTATCGGCTTCGACCGGGCGAAAGCCCGGCCGGCGGTCATGAACTTACGGGCGTTTTTGATGGACTCGACGTAGAGAATGATCGATTTCGTACGTTCGTCCTCGCCCAGATAGTCGATGAGATCGGCGAAATCCACGTCGAGCATGTTACCGACCGAAATGAAGTGAGAAAAGCCGATCTTCTCTTCGATGGCCCAGTCGAGAACGGAAGTGCAAAGGGCTCCCGATTGGGAGATGAAGCCTACGTTCCCGTCTCTGGGCATAGCCGAAGCGAAGCTGGCATTGAGCGGCCAGACCGGCGATATGACTCCCAGGCAGTTAGGGCCAATGATACGCATGCCCTCGAACCGGGCCGCTTCCCTGCGGATCTGGTTTTCAAGGGCCAGACCTTCCGGACCCGTCTCGCTGAAGCCGGCGGAGACAATTATCAGACCTTTGACCCCGGCTTCCCCGCACTGACTGACGTAATCCGGCACCCTGGCCGGATCCGAGCATATTATGCCGAGATCGGGAGTCCTGGGCAGGCTGGCTAGGTCCGGGTAACAGGGGATGCCCATCACGGCTTCCTGCAAAGGATTGACCGGATAGACCACGCCGCGGAAACCGCCTCCGACCAGGTTGGCCAGAATTTTCCCGCCGACGCCTTTCGGGTTGGGTGACACCCCGATGACCGCGATCCGGTAAGGTTTGAAAATTTTGTCGAGATTTCTTATGTCCATGATTATTTTAAATCGAGGCCCGCATGCCGAATTCGACTGTCCGGCCGACGGTGCCGTACCCCCAGACGCATTCATACTTCTCAGCCAGAATGTTATCGAGTTTCAGGAATAGAGTAAAGGTTTTGTTGACCGGGGTAGAGAAATAGGCATTGAATAAGAAATACGCAGGCAAGTTGACTGCGGGATAAGGATAGGCGCTGTAATCACGATCCCGGCGCCGGCCGACGCTGGTCGACGAGAGGATAAAATCAAGCCTGTTCATAAAGCGTCCGGAAAGCTCGGCCGAGAATTTGTCGTGCGGCCGCCGGAGCAAAGGTTCTCCCGAATCGAGATCCCGGGCCGAAAGCCTCGTATAATTAAATCTGGCTTTGAAGCCCCGGCCGAGATCGACCGTGAGGAAGCCCTCGAAGCCCGCAGTCCGGGCCCGGCCGACGTTGACGTATCCGGTCAGGTAATCATATTGGATGAGATTCCGAAAACCATTATAAAAATAAGAAAGGCCGAATAAGGCCCGGCCGTTAAAAAGCGGCTGTTCTAAACCCGTTTCCCAGCCGGTGATTTTTTCCGAGCGCAGGCTTTCGCTTCCTACAGGTCCCCAGGCGGTGGCCGGAGCGAAAAGCTGGTAAAGGGACGGGGCTTTGAAACCGGTTCCGAACGTGGCCTTTAGCTTTGTCCCCGTGCTTTCGAATATGTAGGCGGGTGCGATTTTGAACGTGACTGCCGAACCGGCCCGCGAATGTTTGTCCAGTCTGGCCCCGATGACCAGAAAGAAGTTCCGGCCGCGGCTAAGGCGGCTCTGGAAATAAATCCCCGTAGAAGAAGCAGTCACCGGCGGGAACGGGCTCTCGTAGGTACCCGATGAAGAAGTCGAGGAATATTCGGAACTCGCCCTCTCGTGCTCGTGTTCCAGGCCGGCGGTGACGATTAATCCCGGACTGAGGAAAAAATCATTCTGCCAGTCCAACTTGAGCAGCTCTCCGGAGTAATCGCCTTTCTCGCTGTCATAAGGATGAGATTCATCTACGGGATTGTCCAGGGTCCGTTTGGAACCGGTAACCGACAGATTTACGGACTGGCGCCATTTGCCTTCAGCGATCCAGGTTTCAAGGCCGAGCCTGGCTATCAGTCCTTCATAGCCCTGCCGGCTGTTGGGGTCGTCCCCGAAAGGCCCTCCGAAGTTGTCGAGCTCGGTCGTCGAATTAGAGTAACGGGTATTAAAGGACAGGACGGTCCGTTCAGAAAGGCGAAATCCCAACCGGGCCGCCAGGGTCGAATTTTTCCAGGCGTCGCGCTCGCCGTTGCCTTCGTAAAGCTCGGAAGCAGCCGAAACGCCTGAGGTTCTATCGTGAGCCACGCTCAAAGCGAATTGCAGGCGTCCGGTCGAGCCGTTGAACCCTAGAGCTCCGGATATGGCATCGAGGCCGCCGGCCGCGGCCGAAAAACCGAAGCCAGGTTTGCCTTCGGCCAGGCGGGTGATGATATTGATCACTCCTCCGAGAGCGTCAGACCCGTAAAGCGGGCTCTGCGGGCCGCGCAGGATTTCTATTCGGTCAACGTCGGCCAGGGTGAGATGGGCCAGATCGAATGATCGGGCCGGATTGACCGGATCATTCAACTCGAGCCCGTCTATTAAAACGAGCGTGTGTTCTGAGCCTGCGCCCCTGAGCATGAGCGATGCAGTCGCTCCCTTGCCGCCGTTTTGCAGGACGACGCTTCCGAGTACCGTTTGCAGGGCCTCGACGATGGTCGTCCTGCCGGTCCTCGCGAGCTCCTCGCCGCTTATCACGGTTATCGATGCCGCCGTCTCCCTGAGCGGAGTCTCGAGCCTGGCGGCAGTGACGACGACCTCGTGCTTGATTTCGTGAGTTGCCCGGGCCTGTTCGTTTTCCTCGGAATCCCCCCCGCCGGCCGCGACGAGGGCCGGAGCGAGCAGGATTAAGACCATAGTCGAAAACAACTTTCCAATCATGGAAAACTCCTCCAGTTTTAAACCGCAGGGTTTTCTCAGGGGGGATTTTGCGGGGATGAATGCAACCCCTCTCTTCCTCCCGAAGAGCGGTTACTTCAGGCTTTCGAAAAGGTCTCCTGACTTCCGGATCTTCCTCGTCCCAGGCCTTCCGGCGGCAGCGCCGTGGCCGATTCTGGGATTCGTCCCCGGTTACAGTAGCGGGGGCTGTGTCCGCTTCTAACGGACTTCCCTAAACGAAAACCCAAACCGATTATACTCTTCCGCTGAATATCTTCAAGCCAGAGTCGGGTGTTAATCGGAAAAAACCGGGCCTTTGCTCATTCCCTGTAAAGAGAGTCGATGAGACCGGCGTACTTCTGCTCGACTATGTTTCGCTTGACTTTCAGGGTTGGTGTTACCTCGCCGGTTTCGATCTCGAAATCGCGCTCGAGAACGGCGACTTTCTTGATGCGCTCGTAGGAAGCAAGGTCGGGAGTCATTCGGTTGACTTCATCGAGCAGGAAACCTGAGATTTCTGGCAGGCGGCAGAGCTCGGCCCTGTCATGAAAGGAGATACCTCGGGCCCGGGCCAGGTCTTCAATCTTGCCGAAATTTGGAACGATAAGCGCTGAAATGAATTTTCGGCTGTTCCCAACTACGACGGCGTTGTCTACGAAGGGGCTGGCCATGATGAGGTTCTCGATCGGCTGGGGGGGCGACATTTTTTCCGCCCGAGGTTACTATTATGTCTTTTTTGCGGTCGGTGATAGTCAGGAATCCGTCCTCGTCGAGATATCCGATGTCTCCAGTGTGGAACCAGCCGTCCTTCATGACCTCCCGGGTGTCAGCCTCGTTCTGGTAGTAACCGATCATGACGTTCGGGCCGCGGGCCAGGATTTCACCGTCTCCGGCTATGCGGATCTCGACTCCCGGTATGGCTTTGCCGACCGTGCCGAACCGATAGTTGGCCGGGGTGTTACCCGTGAGCACCGGTGAGGTTTCGGTCAGGCCGTAGCCCGGCAAAATGATCAGGCCGACTGCATAGAAAAATTTGGCGATGTCCGGAGAGAGCGGGGCCCCGCCGCAGACGAACAATCTCATCCGTCCGCCGGTCCGGGCCGTAATTTTAGAGAAGACCAATTTCCGGGCGAGCTTATAATTGAAGGCTAGGAACGCCGGGATTTTTCTGCCGTCGACAAGCCTGTCTACGTAGTTTTTGCCTGTAGCCAGAGCCCAGACGAAAATGCCTCTTTTGAGACGGGAGCCGGCCATCACCTGGTCGATCACCCTGGCGTAAATCTTTTCGAAGAACCGGGGCACACTGATGACGAAGGTCGGGCGGACCTCGAGGAGGTTCGCGGCCATGGCCTCGATGCTTTCGGCATATGCGATCGTCGAGCCCCGGTGTATGAAAATAAACGTACCCGTCCGCTCCAGAACATGCGATAGAGGCAGGAAGGACAGGACGACGTCATCCGATCTGAAATCTATTATCGAGATCAATGAGTGGATGTTGCTCATGAAGTTGGCATGGCTGAGGACGACGCCCTTGGCTTCTCCCGTCGTTCCGGAAGTGAAGATGATCGAAGCCGGGTCGCCCGGTTGGACGGACTCAGCCGTTTTCTCGAAGAGTCCGGGTGAGGCCTCCTCGATTTGTGCCCCCCGGTCGATGAGGCTGGCGAGGGTCATGGCTCGGCCCGGAGCCCCGTTTTCGAAGATTATGACCTGTTCGAGCGAAGGCAGGACGTCTCTTACGGCTTCCACCTTGCGTAATAGTTCACGGCCTGAGCAGAAGGCAATTTTCGCCCCAGACTTGTGGATTATATAACGGACCTGGTCGGGTGGAAGGGAGGTATAGATTGGTACCGTGACCCCACCGGCAGTAAGCACGGCGAAATCGGTCATAACCCACTCGGGCCGGTTCTCGGACAGGAGAGCGACCCGGTCGCCGGGTTTCAGGCCGATGTCCATCAATGCCAGGGAAAGCCGCCGAACAGACGTTTCGAGTTCCTGACTCGAGATATTTTTCCAGGCGCCGTTCTCCTTGACCATCATCCGGTCCGGTCTTATATGCGTCCGGCAGGCTTCGAGGAAGAGGCGAGCCAGAGTGTTTATGGTGGGAATGCCGGCCATCTATGTATCTCTTTAACGGGGCTTATTATACACCAATTCCGGCGCTTTATGCTTTGGAATATAAGCTATTTTATTTGTCTTTTATTTGTCAGAAAACGCGGCTGTCCCGGCTTCCGGGAAGCCGGGGCAGCCATTGGCCAACCGATATGTTAAAGGAGGATTCTATTTATTACTACGAAAGCTGGCCTGCTTTGGTTGCATAAGATCTCAAGCGGGACATGATAAAAGAGGCTTTGGTCAGGTGAAAAAAGCCGGGGCGAAGGGAATGAAGACAGAACGATTTTAAAAATCAAAAACTTGGGGGGAAAATTTGAACCAGTTATTATTATACCACAATTAGAGAAAATTTCAATACTTTTTCATTTAATTTTTGAATAAAGCGGGAAATTGAATCTAAAGGTAGTCTTTTCAGCCTATTTAGCCGCAAAATAGCGCGATTTTTGCATGAACGGGCGGCGGAAACGCCTGACCTGCCGCTTTTCTGCCTGGAAGGTATGTGTTATTCTCTCTTTTTGATACGGAATACAGCTTTAAACACGGAGGAACTGCATGAAAACGGATGAATTCAGGCACTATGGGTACAAAATCATAGACTGGCTGGCTGATTATTTCGACAATGTCGGTCGAATGAGGGTAGTCCCTGACGTTAAGCCGGGGGAAATAAGAGCCATGCTTCCGGATTCGGCCCCGTTCGAACCAGAATCTATGGATGAGATTCTAAAAGATTTCGAATCGAAAATATTGCCGGGCGTCACCCATTGGCAGCACCCCGGCTGGTTCGCGTATTTCCCGGCCAATAACAGCCCGGCTTCGGTGCTCGGCGAACTCCTCACCGCCGGGCTCGGCGTCCAGGGCATGGTCTGGAAAACTTCTCCGTCGGCAGAAGAGCTGGAGATAGCCGTTCTCGATTGGCTGCGTGAAATGCTCGGCTTGCCGCCGGAAATGAAGGGCGTCATCCAGGATACGGCTTCCACCTCCACTCTGTGTGCGCTCATTACCGCCCGGGAGAAAGCCACCGGATTCAAGTTCAATGAGCGGGGAGCGATCCGTGGTCTGACCGTATATGCTTCCGAAGAGTCCCACTCGAGCGTCGAAAAAGGGGTGAAAATAGCTGGCTACGGACGCATTAACCTGAGGACAATCCCAACCGATGACCGCCTGGCCATGATTCCCGGCGAACTCGAGGCGGCTATCGAGAAGGACAAAAATGCCGGAATGGTCCCGGCTTTCGCCGTAGCTACGGCCGGGACTACTTCTTCCGGGGCGATCGATCCCATCCGGGCTATCGGCGAGGTATGCCGGCGGCACAGTGTCTGGCTTCACGTGGACGCCGCTTACGGCGGTACGGCCGCCATCCTGCCCGAAAAGCGCTGGATTCTCGACGGAGTTGAGCTCGTCGACTCTTTCGTTTTCAACCCTCATAAATGGATGCTGACTAATTTCGATTGTTCGGTTTATTTTGTCAGGGATGCTGCGGCTCTGGTCCGGACGTTCGAAATTCACCCCGAGTATTTGAAAACGGGCGTCGATGCGGTCGTCCGCAACTACCGTGATTGGGGGATACAGCTGGGGCGACGGTTCCGGGCTCTCAAACTCTGGTTCGTCATAAGAAGTTACGGCGTTTCGGGAATCCAGGCCATGGTCAAAGAACACCTTCGCCTGGCCCTGCTATTCAAGGAATGGCTCGCAGCTGACGGGCGGTTCGAATTGATGGCCCCGGTGGATCTGGCCGTAGTTTGCTTCAGGCTGAACGACGGCCGGCCCGAGAGCGAGCTCAATGATCTCAACGAGAGGTTCCATGCCGAGATAAACTCTTCGGGCTCGATCTTCCTGACCCACACGGCTCTGAAGGGAAAGTACACCATCCGGCTCGTAGTGGGACAGCGGACCACGACCGAGGATCATGTCAGACAGGCCTGGGATATCATCAGGAGAGCGGCTGAAAACACGGCTAAGATTTATCCGGCTTGAGAGCCCACCTGAAAACTCCGTCCGGGTCGGCCAGGCGAAAGTAAAGCCCGAAACCACCGGCTCCCTGAAGGACCTTGACCAGGACTTTGTTCCAGCCCGCTCTCAAGTTGACTTCGAAACTGTCTTCGTCCGGATACGCGCCGCGGTAAGCCGGATTGGTATGGGCTAATTCGTCATTGATCCAGGCTCTGACCCCGTCGTCACTCCCGAGAAAAGCCCGGGCGGTCCGGTCGTCGGGCGAAAAGACGTATGCCAGGCAGTAAACCAGAACGTATTCGTTGGGTGATACTGTTTGGTTGAGATTCAGAAAACCACCGGCGTCGGCCTTCACCGCCCGCCAGCCGGTTTCAGCCGCGTTTTTTCCGGCGTATTTCTTTTTCAGGTCCGTTTCTTTTTCGGGGGGATTCACCGTGTACAAGTCATCCATATCGGCTGCTTCGAACGGCCCGACGAGGTTCCATTCGGTAACGAAAGTCCGGGCGGAAGGGACAAGGCTCAAGCCGACCAGCCCGATATCCAGGCCCGAGGATTCGGAATCGCGGCCTGCTACCTGGAAGATCAGGCGGTTGGCACCGGCTTCGAGCAGTATATCCCCGGTTTCGATGGCTGCGATATGGCTTTTCTTGGAGTAGCCTTCGAAAGTAGCCAGCAGTTCGTAGCCTTTTTCTTCGCTCCCGGAGTTTTGTTTCTCTTTCAAAATATGGAAGTTGCCGGAGTCGGCAGACTTGAGGAAGTAAAAGTGGAGCGAATAACGCTCCCGGGCCGGGGCTTGGAAGTCGAGTGACATCCGGGCTTCCTCGCCGGCGCCGTCGGTCCGGAGAAGAGGATAACGCCGGCCGCCGGCCTCGTAGTAAGGGAGGAGAGAGGAATTCAAGCGGCCGGAGCGGGCTTCGAGCCCGTTTTCCTTGTCCACGTACACTTCGTCTGTTCCTTGGCTTGAGGTTTTTTCCCACGCCGGAAAGATGAAATTCGCCGGGGTTTCCATGGCGAATGGCAAACGCTTGTCCGCGGCCGGAAGCTCGGGGAAGGGGATGTGCGGTTCGGTTTGATACCAGAAAGCGACCGACGAGAGATAATCCGACCGGTCGTTGCCGTGGCCGTGTTCGATAGTTACTCTTATCGATTTCTTGAACGGGATGGGATCCGGGATGTGAAACCGGTAGACGCTCGCTTTCGATCCGACCTGAAAATCGTCTTCCTGAAGAGGGCAGCCATAAAAAAGATTCAATCCTTCGCGCATGCCCCAGGCATCGGAGAAATAGTCTTCGCTGCCCGTACCGTGGAGCGACGGGGTCGTTTCGCCGTCGACGTAAATCATATCGTCGCCTTCGCCCCACCAGCCCATGGCTCTCTGAAGGACATTGTATATGCATCCGACGTAATGGCCGGCGCCCTGGGCCTCAAGGATGGGATAATTCTTATCTCCGGTTGCGGGAAAAGCCTGATTGTACCGGGCATGGAAATAGGGCACGTCAGGTTTGAGATCGGGAAGCTCCCGGTAATCGATGTAGTAGTAAAACGCGCTGACCGGCTTTTCGCCTTCATTGGTCACGGTGACGATGGCCGACCAGCGGAAGGGCATGTACCAGTAACAATTCCGGGCCCGGCCTTCAGAAGAATTGCTTATGGGAAGAGACGACAGATTCCTGTTGAGGCCGTGGCCGACCCCGAAGAAGTCGCCCAGAGGGGCTTCGACCGAGGGCGATTCCTCGCCGTCCCAATACATGCGCAAAACGAGCTTCTTGGCGTAGAAGTCTTCGCCGGAGACGGTCGTCCAGATGTGATGGATGGCCGCCGGGCCCTTGATCTCGGCCAGGATAGCCGTCTTGCCCGGCTCGATCGTCAGGGCATCGCGGTTGCCACCGGTCCGGTCGTAGGAAGAAAGGCGTTTGGAGGTGAAGGCTTGTTTTTCGCCGATTCTTTCGAGTACGGTCTGGGCTCCGATATTGACAGGATAGAAAAGGCAAAAGGCAAGCATGGCGAGCGCAAGCGGAAAAACCAGTCCGATCGCCCGTATGAAGTTTCTGGCTATCATTCGTTGACGTACGTCAACCATTTTTCGTACTTGGGATTTTTGCCGGCAACGACTTCACGGTAAGCTTTGGTCAGAGCGAGAGTGAGCGGGCCGGGCGTCCCGGCGCCCAAAGGAACAGCCTCGAGCTTCTGCCCCGGGATGGATCCGTCGGTGACTTTCACTATCGGCGTTATTTCGACCGCCGTCCCGGAGAAGAAGGCTTCGTCGCAGACGAACAGGTCTTCCTTGGTTATCGGCCTGACTTCGACCCTGTGACCGAGGTCCCTGGCTACTTCTATAAGACTCGTACGGGTTATTCCCTCAAGGATGGACTCGACGCCGCTGTTCGTTATAAAGGTATTGCCCTTGACTATGAAAATATTTTCGCCGCCGCCTTCGGCGACGCGGCCTTCCAGGTTCAGGAAGACGGCTTCGTCGGCTCCGTGCTCTTTGGCTTCGAGTCCGGAGATAGTCGACTGTATGTAAAGTCCGCCGAGTTTCGCCCCCATATGGAACTGCGTGTGATGGACACGGCGCCAGGGCACGATATAGACGTGGGCCCCTCGGCTGGCCGTTTCGCCGAGATAAGCTTTCCATTCCCAGGCCGTGATACTTAATTCGACTGGACAAACTCTGGGGATCAGTCCGAGATTGCCGTAGGAATAAAAAAGGAGGGGCCTTATGTAGCACGCATCCAGCTCGTTTTCCCTGATCGTGTCTTTGATAACCCTGGTGATTTCTTCCTTGGAGTATGGAGGCGTCATTTTGATCGCGGAGGCGGAAAAGAAAAAGCGGTCGACGTGTTCCGGGAGCCGGAAAACGGCTGCTCCCTTGTCGGTGGCGTAAGCTCTTATCCCTTCGAACACGCAGGTCCCGTAGTGCATGGAGTGCGTGGCCGGATGAAAGACCGGTTCATTCCAGTCGTAGAAGCGGCCCATGTACCAGAACTTCTTGGCCTTGGGGAAATTAGTATTCGGAAACATAAATTCTCCTTTCAGGCTTTTTTGGTGTGGAAAGATTCGGAAATTCTTATGTTGAAACGCAGACCGAGCTTATGATTTTTTCTAGCCGCCGGCCAGCGCTTGGTGAGGAAGGCACAACCTCTTTTAATGATCTTTATTTCAGGTTTGCCTGATTGATAATTTTAACATAATAATTTTCAAAAAGGCAAGCTCTATGTTTAAAACAGGTCAAATTTTTCTTTCCTGTTTCCGGCTTTAAATAGGGTTATGGTTTTTGAAAAAGCTCAAGCTCTATTCAGCGGCTTTTTTTAAGGGGGTGGGCTTCGGTCGTAAAAATTGTCTTCCCGATATCGATGATATTATCCGGGGCGAACGTCAGATAAAGATATTTGAGGGTTTCAGACAGGAAATAACTCGGCATTTCATCCAATTTCTCCCCGCTGACTACGTTCTTCAGCGAGGCGTAACCTGCTTCGACCCGGCAGTTTTGTTTCAAAGTGTCGAGATAAGTGACCGCTCTGAGGAGGTAAAGCTCGTCGCCGGTCAGCTTGTAAAGATAATAATTCGATTCTATGTTCTCGGGGCGGAGATAATACCCGGGAGAAACAAGGCTCATATCGGAATAATCGATCCTTTCGGGTTCGATGCCGTGATGAAACCAGAGCTTATAACATGACCCCTGAAGCCTTCGGGCCCGGTCGAGATCGCCGGCGAGAGCCAGCACGGCCGGGAAAAAAGCGTCCAACGAACCGAACATAGTCCGCTCGATCCTGCCGGTGTTCATATCGGCCAGACCGTACCAGAGCTCGCCTTCCTTGTCATCGGCCAGGTATTCATTGACGGCGGCCACTCCGTCCTTCCACATTTTCATGAACTCAGCGTCTTCGAACATGATGGCCGCTTTTAGCAGGTATTCGTAGTATGAATCGATGGCTCCGCTGATGTGAGACCGCCTGTCGGTCCATGCGCCCGTTTCGACGTCTATGGAGGTGCCGACCAGACCGAGCGGTGACCGCCGGCCGAATAGATATGTCACGGCCTTTTTCACCTTGTCATAATAAAGCGGGTTTCCGGTAAGCCGGCTAAGTGTTCCGAACTCGAGAGTCAGGGTCCCGATCTCAGCCGGGTTAGAGACTTTCCCCTTCTTTTCTCCGGTTTTCAGGTTTACGAAACGGTACGGCATACCGGTCGGCGAGTCGAAAGCCGGCAGTAGACGATCGGCCAGATCGACAGCCAGTCTGAGGAAACCCGGATCGCCGTCCAGCTCGTAAGCCGAAAGGAGCCCGCCGAGCAGGCGTATGGTAATTTCGAAGTTGGAGACGAAAATGTTTTTATCGAAAGATAGCTTGTCGAGAATCAGGCGTTTGGCTTCGGCCGCTTCGTCGGCAAAGCCCAACAGAATCAGGGAATCGAGAGAATCGACGGGAGTCATGAGAAGCGGCTTTTCGTACCAGTCGTGGGCACTCCGGCTCAGCGGCTTGAACTCGTCATGACCCCAGGCATATAGCTTGTAGTTGTCCCAGGCATGACGGAACTCCTCCTTCACGGCCCTTGCATAGCCGGCTTTGTCGATAACTGAGTCGGAACCATGGGAATCAATGCTGACTTCGTCGGCGAAAATCCAGGTCCGGCCGCCGGCTCCGGGATGCCAGGAGGGGCATACGCCGACATTTTTGGCGAATACTTTCAGATAACGGGCCTCGACTCCGGCCAGATCGGCCTCGAATTTCTTGATGGCCCGGCTCTCGAGCCGGGGATCGATTTGGTAATCAAGCGCCGATACCTGCCTGAAATTTTTGCCGTCCGTGGAGACCGAGAATTCCACCCGCCTGGGGAAAAATATCCAACTCCTTACGTTTTGCAGAAAGCCGGCTGAGACCCGGTTGATCTTCTTCATCCCGGTAAGGTCGATAACGGCTTCGAGGTCGACTCCCTCGAATCCCTGCCAGAATCCGGACCGGTAATCGATCGTTCCTTCCCGGCCGTCGGTCAGGGCCATGGCTCCGCCGCCGTTGTGGTGAGCGGCGAAGGGGTGGGTATATGCGGCCGGCGGGTATTTGGATTTTATGAAAGAATAATTGACGGTCATGCTCCGCCTGTCTCCGAGGAAAGCGGCGGCCTTCAGAACGCCGGCTTTTGTCATTTCGACCGGCTTTTCGTAGACGGGTGATCCGGGTCCGGGATCGCTGCCATCGATTGTGAACCTGATCACCGCTTCCGGTTCAGGAGTGGTGATTTTAGCCGCCGCCCGCTCGTAAAAAACCTCTCCGGTCGATTCGATCATGGGCACTGGCACTAGGTCATCGTCGGGAGCCATCTCGAAAAGCCCGGAAGCATCGGTTACCCGCGATTCGACCGGCTGGCCGGACATCATGAATTTCAGAATGCCCCCTCTCATTATCTCTTCGTGGCGGATGTAGGACCGGTCAAAAGGCCGGCCGTCGAGCGTGGCCGATTTTATGAACCTGTTTTTGCCCGGGTCGTTTTCGGCTTCGATTACGAATTTCTTGCCGCTCCCGAGATCGATGACCGCCCGTTGGAAAAGCGGACTGCCTATGGCGTAAACGTTTTGTCCGGGGGTCACGGGATAAAATCCCAGGGCGCTTAAGACATACCAGGCCGACATCTGGCCGCAGTCTTCGTTGCCGGCCAGGCCGTCCTTTTTGGCGCTGTATAGCCTGTCCATGATCTCGCGGACGACATTCTGGGTTTTCCAGGGACAGCCGGCATGAACGTAGAGATAGGGTACGTGGTGGCTCGGTTCGTTGCCGTGGGCGTTCTGCCCGATCATGCCCGTTACGTCCGGCTGTTCGCGGCCGGCGAGCGCGCTCGGGGCGCTGAACAAGGCATCGAGTTTTGCTTCGAGCTTATCCTGTCCGCCGTAGAGCTTCATCAAACCGGCCGGGTCATGGGGGACGAAGAAACTGTACTGCCAGGCGTTGGCCTCGGTATATTGTCCGCTGACGGCGAAAGGATCGAAAGGTTCGATCCAGCGGCCGTCGTACATTCGGCCGCGCATGAAGCCCGAAACCGGATCAAAGACATGTCGATAGAAAAGCGAGCGCTGGTTGAAGTACTCGTAATCAGCCTCCTTCCCGATCGCTTTGGCCATCTGGGCCAGGCACCAGTCGTCGTAGGAGTATTCGAGGATTTTGGAAACGGCCCCGTCGTCCTTGTCGGCGGGAATGAAGCCGAGCCGCCTGTACCAGTCGAGCCCTTCGATGTTGTTTTCCGCGCTGTGCTTCATGGCCTCGTAAGCCGTCCCGGCGTCGAAATCGCGAAGGCCTTTCATCCAGGCGTCGAAGATGACCGGAACCGAGTGGTAACCGATCATGGTGTAAGTTTCATTTCCCCATAGAGTCCAGACCGGGAGCAGGCCGCATTCCCGGTAGGCCTGGATGAGCGTCCGGACGAAGTCCTGAGCCCGCTCAGGGTCGATTATGGTGATCAACGGATGCAGAGCCCGGAACGTGTCCCAGAGCGAGAAGACCGTGTAATTGGTGAAGCCGGCGGCCTCGTGAATCTTGTGATCCATGCCGAAATATTTGCCGTCTATGTCCTGGAAAACATTGGGAGCGATCAAAGCATGGTAAAGGGCCGTATAGAAAGTTCTTTTCCGGGCTTCGGTGCCGCCTTCGATGCGCATCCTGCTGAGTTCGGCGTTCCAGGCCTCCCGTGCCGCCCGCCGATGGGAGTCGAAATCGAAACCGGGCGCCTCGGCAGCCAGATTGCGCCGGGCTCCTTCCGGGCTGACCGCTGAGATTCCGACCTTGACCGTGATGGCTTCTCCTTTTTCCGTGGAGAAGGTGACGTAGCCCTTGGCTGAGTCTCCTTCGGCCTTTCTCGCCCCGGGTGAGACGGCGCCGCCGGAGGAGGTTCCGAAAGCGTTGAACGGCTTGGAGAACTCGGCTGCGAAATAGACGAATCGGTCATCCGCCCAGCCGCGGCTGCGGCGCATGCCCTCGACGCGGTTCGCGCCCGCGATCTCGATCCGGCCTCCGGTGCAGGTATTGCTGATCCCATGCTTGAGGTCGATTATGACATTGGCTTCGTCCGATTCCGGAAAAGTATAACGGTGTATGCCGCATCTCGGCGTGGCCGTCAGCTCGGCCTCGACTCCGAAACTTTCAAGGCGCACACTGTAAAAGCCCGGTTCGGCGCGCTCGCTCGAATGGCTGAAGAGCGAGCGGTAGCCCTCCTCCGGGTTCTTCTCGGCCCCGGACTCGAGCCTGATTGCGCCGACCGTGGGCATGAACAGAATATCGCCGTAGTCCCCGACTCCGGTTCCGCTCAGATGAGTATGGCTGAAACCCATGATGATCGGCGAAGAATAATGGTAGCCGGAACACCAGTCCCAGCCGGAGGTCCTCTGGTCCGGGCTGAGCTGGACCAGGCCGAAGGGCATGGTCGCGCCGGGGAAAGTGTGGCCGTGACCGTCCGTGCCTATCATAGGATCGACCAGGCGTGAGAGGCCGGCCGTTTCACCCGATTTTGCCCGGCAGGCATCGACGATGCCGAAAAAGGCAGTCATGATGAGGGCAGTCGTCAATAACGAAAAGAAACGGGAGTTGCGGTATGAACTTTCGGAAAAACGAGCGCATCGTCGCATGGCCCTCTCCTTTAACCGAGCTTGTGCAGAGCGTATGCGTACGCCCCGAGGGAAGTCGCCTGGCTCGTGCCGATTCTGGTCGCTCCGACTCCAGTCCTTTTTTCGGAATCGTAGAGAACCTTGCGCCCGGTTCCCGGAACGGCTACCCTACTGACTTCGCCTTTTACGAATTCCCGGAGATCGGACTCGTTTTCGAGGTTATATACTTTCTGGACCAGCCGGCCGTACCTCGCTCCTTTGTAGTTGACGTAGAATGAGTTCATCTCGTCGACGAGCGGTTTCATGAAAACGGAAGCAGCCCCGGCCAGGCCGCCGCCGATGACCGCCAGCCCGTCAATCAGGGTCAGGGCGTCGGCCAGGGCGTTGCCGACGACCTCGGCCATTCTTTCGAAAGCCCGCCTGGCAGCCGGACCGTCGCCCGGCTTCCGGCCGATGACTATTTCGTAGATGTCCTTCGGGTCAGGAGCGTCTTCGAAAGAGATGCCTGCTCCCAGGGCGTATTCCCTCCGTACGGCCCGGATGCTGGCCCCCTCCTCGACGTTCATCGACGGCTCAAGCTTGCTTCTCATGAGCCAGATCTCGGCGGCGTTCGAGTTGTCGCCCAGGAAAAGCTCACCGTCCCGGACTATGCCGCCGCCGAAGCCCGTACCCAGGGTTACGGCCAGCAGGTTTTTATAACGTTTAGGGCTGCCGGCTTTTTCGAGTAGCGAGTTGATATAAGGCAGGAATCCGAACAGAGCTTCGCCGTAGGCGTAGAGATCGCCGTCGTTATTTATGAAAACCGGCATCCGGAATTCTTCTTCGAGAATCGGGCCGAGAGGCACTGCGCCATTGAATGCCGGCAGGTTCTGAAGACTGCCTATGATGCCGTTGGGATAATCGGCGGGACCCGGGAAGGCAAAGCTTATAGCCGCGTATTCGGCGGGCAGATTATTCATGATCTGGCGAAAACCATCGAACATGGTTCTCAGGCACAGGTCGAGGTCATCGCCGTGCGAAGCCAGTACGACGGGCTGGACTGCTTCCCGGCCGGCCCGGACGGCCGAAAAAACGAAGTTGGTCCCTCCGGCGTCGAGCGTCAGAACCGTGCGCGGATCGTTTATGAGATCAGTCTGATTCATGCCTGCTCCTTCATTTTAAGGGTTTCTCTTTTTCCCCCGATCTTGAAAGCGACCCAGGTTATATATAGAAGAGCAGCCAGGGGAACGAGAAAGCCAGCCGATATGTCGAAGCGGTCGGTGATGAGGCCCATGATGAGCGGCAGAATGGCCCCACCGGCGATGGCCGTGACCATTAGGCCGGACAGGGCGTTGGTGTTTTCGGGCATCCTGTCGACGGCGATAGAAAAGATCAGCGGGAAGATATTGGCGAAGCCGAGGCCGGCGATGAAGACGGATACCACGGCCACCGTCCGGTCGTGGACGAAAAGTCCGGCCAGGCCGGCCAGCGAGAGGAAACACGTGCCGATGAAAGTCTTCTGAGGCGAGAGCCAGTTCATGATGACTCCGCCGGAGAAACGGCCGATAGTCAGAGTCGTGAAAAACAATCCCGTTCCGAGAAGTCCCAGCCGCTCGATGTCGATCGCAAAATTGTCCTTTAGAAGAAGCGGGGTTCCGGCGCTGACGCAGACTTCCGCCCCGACGTATAGGAAAATGCCAAGGACGGCCACGGCCACGAAGCCATTCTTGAGCAGGGCCAGGGACGAGCGGAGAGAGGCCGGGGAAGAGCCCGGCTGGCCCTTTTCTTCCACCTTGAGGCCGGAAACGGCGATCAAGGTTATGAGCATGCCGGCCGCGTAAAGCGGGAAGATCACGCGCCAATCCAGGCCGAGCCACCTGGCTGCGACCACAGGGATAACCGGACCGGTGAGAGAGCCGATGGCCTTGACGAACTGGCCGAGCGACAGGTTGCGGGAATATTTGCCTTCGGGCGAAACATCGCGCATGATCGGGTTGCCGGCCACCTGGAGTATGGCGGCCGAGGCCCCGAGCATCAGGATAGTCACCAGGAAGACTAAAAAAGAGTTGAGGGCCAGGGAAGCCACGGCCATGCCGGCCAGACCGACGGCCAGGCCGGACATGAGTATGAACTTCTTGCCTTTCTTATCCTGATAGATTCCGACCGGAATCGAAAGCAGGCCGAACATGATGAAACCGACGAAAGGGATGAGTGAGGCCAGGGCGGTCGAAATACTGAACTGAGCTTTGGCCAGGCTGACGAAAGGGCCGACGGCATCGGCGAAACCCATGCAGAGGAAAGCCAGGAAAACTGGATAAGTCCGGATTTTCATTTTGTCAGCTCCTTCGGAGACTGGATCAGAATTTCGCCGGTCAGGCGGTCGAAAAGAACGATAGCCGTCCGGCCGGCTTTGACCGGTACGGTCAGGATCCGCCCGTCGATGTTTACCGCTCCGTTTACATCGGCCGAGGATTCGTTGACCAGGACGGCCAGGGCGGAGTCGCGGGCGAGTAGCACGCGGGAAGCGATCGGCTGCGCTCTCGCTTCGGCGGTCAAACCGGCGCGGCTCAAGGCCGCGGCGAGAAGAGAAATGAGAGGCTCGTTTTCTTCCGCGTATTCGAGAGGCAGCGGCTCGTGGATTATGCAGCCTTCAAAAGCTGGAGCGGCCGTGAGGCTTTTCTTGAGATACTGACTCTTGAGTGCCCCGAACGTTACGAATCGGGAAGGGATGTCTTTGTCGGCTCCCCAGCGGGTTTTCTCGTAGTGGGCGACGGGAACGGATTCCGGCTGGAGGCCGAGAGACAGGAATTCGCGGCTCTTCTTGCCGTATTCGTTGCCTTCGGCCGGTCCGGTGAACAGGACAACAGTCCCGGCCCGGGCGGCCGCGGCCAGAGCTCTCGAAGCCTGGTCAGAAAACCAGTGCGGCGAGGGGACGATGATCAATTTGGCTCCGGCCAGACGTTCTGGCGTTAGCTTGAATTCCGAAAGTACGGCCGGGACGAGGCCGAAACTGCCGGCGAGAACGCGTACCAGCCGCCGGACTCCGTCGAGAGCCTGAGGCTCACCGGAAAACATTTTCGCGTCCGGGCTGACCAGGATGACCGGTTCCGGTTCGAAATCGCCGAGTTTTGTAGCGGCTTTTTCGAAGAAAGAAGCATATCGGCCGAGAACCTCAATTTCGGTCTTGAAGGTGCCATCGGGGCGCTTGAAGCCGATGACTGCTTCGTTATCTATGGGCATATACGGATTTATATTCCAGATCCATTCCAGGACTCCGGCCCCCCGACCCATGAATGAGAAGGCGAACTTCCTTTCCAGAAGATCCCGGGCCGCCTGCGGCGTGCGCCAGGCCCGGCCGTCGATATCCTCAAGGCGCATCAGGCCGGTTTCGGAGATGAGATTGGGTTTTTCCGGGACTTTGGTCGAGGCTACGTCCCAGAGCAGGTCGTCGTTCAGCCACCAGGTATGGATTGAAGTGTAGTCGACGGCCGGGTAAAAGAATTGCTGCTTGGGCCGGTTCTCAGTTCCGCCCTCGTCCTGGCCGAGCGTTATGAGCCCGCCGCCGGCAGCCCTTATTACGGCCGCCAGTCGGGCCGCCCAGCCGGCGGCCACGTCCTGAGTGAAAAGCGAGAAATCGAGGGCTTTCCGCGGCAGGCGGTTGTTGCGGATCATGGCATAGGCAAGATCGGCGGCGGAGGGAAGCGAGAAGAGGTCGCCGCCGGAGGCTCGCCAATTGTCGGCGATTTCCCGTTCGGCTTCCGGATGCCGTTTGAGAAGCCAATTCATCCAGGCCGTCCTTTCGTAAGAGTCACCGACCGGAATGTTTTTCCATAGGTCGTCCGGCGGAGAATAGGACGGCTCATTTATCAAATCCCAATGGATCCAGCCGCAATCCTTGAAACGGGAAACGATGGCCGTGATGAAGTTTTCCTGCCACCTGAGAGCCCGGGGATCGAGATATGGGTTGGTTCCGCCGCCGAGCGGAGGGGAGAAGGCGAAGAAAGTGAAACAGACGACGATGCCGTTTTCGGCCGCAGTCTGGACGAAGGCATCGAGAGCCCTTAGGACACCCTCATCAAATGCCCCTGGGGCGAGAATCATGCGCTGCCAACCGGTCCAGATACCTGTTCTTATCATATTCACACCGGCCCGGTGCATCTCGGCGAAATCCCGGTCCCAGAGATAGGGATTGGGTTCGAAGAGGAACTCGCGAGCCACGTCTGAGGCCATGTAGGTCGTGCCGACGACCGGAAAAGGCCGGCCGTCCTTGAACAGCCAGTCACGGCCGGCATGGAGCTTCGGAGCTGAGGCCAGGAGCTTTTTGTCGAAAACCCTGAATCCGGTTACGGTCCGGTCAGGATAGGACCGGCGGCCGGAAAGGGAGACTTCGACTGTGTATAATCCGGGCGTAAGCGGCCGGCTTGTTTTTATCACCGCTTCGGCCGTTGCGTATTCCCTCGTCCCGGCCGCCGGCAGCCTGCTTTGAAACACGCGCTTGCCGTGTCTGTCCTTGACCGAAATATCGAAATATACGGTCGCTGCTGACGGAGGCTCCATCGATTCCGGACCGTTTCGGCCGGGCCGGAAATAGTTGATCCTTATGACCGGTGTTTCGCTTTCGTTCACCGAGGCGTGGACGGGTATGGCTTTGAGCTCACTCGCTCCCTGGACGGCAAGTTCGACGCACTTGCGGATTATCTTTGAGGGAAGCGGCGCGTCCGAAGGCGAGATGACCCATCTGCCACCTGCGGCCTCACCTCCCGTACGGTCGATGATGTAAAGGGGGCAGGCCACGGGCAATCCGTTTCCATTGACCAGATGGACGAGAGGCCGCATGACGGCTTCCCGCGGCCCGGCTCCTCCGTCCTCGTTTCTGAAATACTTGTTCGTCGTGAAACGCACCGTCGGTTCGAAGACTCTTGATGGCAGGGGGAAGCCCGCCGATTCAAAACCGCTCGCGCCGGCTGAAACTGCTTTGATCCCGGAATAGAAAGGCTCGGAGCCGATTCCGATTAAATCGGCAGGTCCGATCAGCAATTGATGGGCGAATGTCGGCTGAGCCGTTCCCTTAGTCCATCGGCCGTCCTTGAGATAAACGGGGAGGTTGAAAGGATTGCCGCCAAGATAGATCAGGTTTCCTCCGCGGCGGAGGAAAGCCCGGATAGCCGGCCAGGCGTCAGCCGGGAAAGCACTACCAAAGGGGAGAAGCAACGCCTTGAACTGACCATCGTTCAGGGCCCGGCTCAACTCTTCCGGGCCGGTGAAATATTTGGCCGCCAATCCTTTCAGGGCATCGGCGAGAACGTCTGGGTCCGGAAGAGGGGTGTCGGCGGCCGGGAAATTTTCGGCTAAGAAACAGGCGATACCGTTTTGGACCGTAGCCTCCGGACCGGCGATGAGTGCCGCAAGCGACGGCCGAACGGAAAGCGAAAGTATCAAAAAGGCTATCGGCAGAAAGGAGATGGAAGTCGATAACGCGGCTCCGGCAAGGCGTGACGGGATGAGTTTTATGCGGATAAACATTTCTTTCCACCCTATGTGAGATCACCGCCGGCCGTAAACAGGCCGATTGACGGTTTACGGTATAAAGATCAGCGTGCTTACGTTCCGCGGGGGATGATAAAACGCCCGCTCAAGACTGTCAAGCCGCCCAGGAAATCGTCTGGATTCGGCCATGGGAGATTTAATTCGAGTTCCGTTTGAATCTTTTGAGAAATCGATAGAACCTTGGGAATTTTCTGAATATATTTTTGATTTTTTCCGAAGCCATCCTTCGCTGATATCGAATGTGCCCTACCCAGGGGATCCGGTAACCCAGACCATCCCTTATTGTTCCGACACACGGATTACACCTTCCGCATGGCCGTCCTTTGATGGGTGTGTGACAGAACCAAGTCAGATTCATAAGATCAAGGAATCCGTTCTCCTTGGCTATTTTTTTCATTTCCAGCTTGGTGGTCAAGATCAGTGGAAATCTAAAATAGCGAAAAACGCGATAAATATCGCTATCAGGTTTCTTCCCATCCAACTCAAGCGTATCCATATTGAATTGCGCCAGCAGTTCCCGATTTATCTGGTTGGTCCCGCCGAGTTCTACGCCCAGCTCAATCTTTTCGATATTCTGGTGAAAGCAAAAGCGAGCCAACCACTCGAATTGAGGTCCCAGATGTATTCTCGATGTGATGGCCTTATAACTTTCCGTGATCTCCGGGAGGGGGCGGATGTCGTTTATGTCGAAAAGCAAAGTAGGAAAGACCAAGTCCTTGACATCCGGATGGCCCAGAACGAGTTTTTCTGTGATGATATCCATCGTTCGCTCTTCGATCTCTAAGGATTCTCTACCATGAGACCGGATATAGTACGGCTGGACGGGAATGTGTTCGAGCAGAGTGGCTTGGAGAAGACGGAAAGTCGAATCCCATCCACCAGTCCATAGAAGCTTTATCGTTTTAGAATGGTCCTTTTTCAGCGGTGTTCCCTTTTTCTAAAGTTCAAGTCTAAGTTCATTATTAAGCTCTTAATAAAATACGCCCCTCAAACCATCTTTAAAAGTATAACAGTCCATATTATTTTGCAATTAATTAATCGTTAATCAAGGCCGGTCCCGTTTTTTATTCTGGGTAGAAGCCGGGCCGTAATCCGGTCAATGTTGCCGAGCCAGTGAACTACCATGGGAATAGGGTCTCGGAAGTTCTCTATCAGAAACACTTTTTTTGCGAAGTAAGGCTCGAGAATCTGTCTTATCTCTAGATGCTCATGTTTTCTGAGTGCGGAGACTGTGTAGATGAAATCGGAAAATAGATCTATCCAGAATACTTTATCCTCATAATCAGGTACAGGGTCCGTCTTGTTCTTGAGCCAATCCAAATACATTAGATATGGGAAGTTGATTCCTAATTTCGTTCCGAGTAAGATTGACAGCGGGAACCGTCCGTTTATTTCCATCAACTTGTACTTGTCGTCCCTGGGGTCGTACTTGAATTCCACGGCCGCTATTCCGACGAATCCGGGCAAGCCCCCGAGAAGAACTTCAGCCTGGCTGACAACACGGGCGTCATGACATGACATATTGACTCTGCCGACCCCGAAAGAGGGGGGAGCCTGCCTTAGCTTTCTCCCGACGTAGTGACCAAGGGACTTGCCGTCTTTTGTCACATAGCAAATGTACCCATACAGCTCAGAGTCAGGCCCCGGGACGACTTCGGAGATCATGACATCGATCTTCTTGCTATGACACAGGCGGTAATAACGAATAAGCTCCTCACTATTATGAATCTGGAAGAGCTTCTCTTTGAAAGCCGCATAAAACCTGGACCTTTCGTACGGTTTCAGAATACACGGATACCTGAGTTGGTCCTTGATCTCTTTTATCTCCTCGGGATTCTCCGGGTAGAACGTCTGGGGCCTGGGAATTCCCAGCTTATCCGCCAGCTCGTAG
>Ga0172363_10000193_pt1 | contig 41111 bp, 40 predicted proteins | sample LakKivs2_kivu2a2_FD_114541 | JGI IMG/M metagenome (GOLD analysis project Ga0172363, IMG submission 114541) | Sediment microbial communities from Lake Kivu, Rwanda - Sediment s2_kivu2a2 | ecosystem: Environmental > Aquatic > Freshwater > Lake > Sediment | place: Rwanda: Western Province, Lake... | reverse complement strand
GGGATTCGCATGACCCCGAGTGTCACCCCAGTCGAGGTCGCGAGGTTGGCGAGGGCCATGACGTGGAAGACAGCGATCGCGGATCTGCCCCTCGGTGGTGCCAAGTCAGGAATAAGGGCGGACTCCAAGTCGCTGGACAGAGAGCAGAAGTTGGGGCTGATACGCGAGTTCGCGAGGGCGCTCAAGCCATATGTCCCGAAGAAATACGTGGCAGCCCCAGACATCGGAACGGGCCAAGAGGAGATGAGGGCATTCGCGGAGGCAGCCGGCTCATGGAAGGCCTGCACTGGAAAGCCGATCGACTTCGTCACGGGCAAAGGCAAGAAGGCCGGCATACCGCATGAGATTGGAAGCACTGGCTTCGGCGTGGCGGACTCCGCGTCAGTGGCGGCACCCTTCGCAGGCATAGACCTGAAAGGGTCGACTGTGGCAGTCGAAGGTTTCGGGAACGTGGGATCATTCGCAGCGGTCAAGCTTGAGAAGATGGGCGCCAAGATCGTAGGGGCCAGCGACAGCGTAGGCGGCATATACGAGCCGGAAGGGATTCAGACGCAGGAACTCGTGATGCTGAAGTCCAAGGGCAAGAGCGTGACGGATGCGAAGGAGGGGAAGAGGATAAGTCACGGTGAACTATTCGAGCTGCCTGTGGACATTCTGATCCCCGCCGCAATGCCTGACGTCATAACCGAACAGAACGCGCCAAGCATCAAGGCGAAGCTGATTGTGGAAGGCTCCAACATAGCGTCCTCGCCGGCTGCGGAGAGGATACTTCGCAGCAGGGGCGTGTTGCTCGTGCCTGACATCGTCGCCAACGCCGGAGGCGTGATATCATCGTATGCGGAGCTGAAGGGATACGGGGTACAAGAAGCGCTGAACCTCGTGGAGCAAAGGGTCAGCAAGTCCACGAAGAACGTGCTGGAAAGGGCGACCTCGGCGAACATCTTGCCCAGGGACGCTGCCATGATCATCGCGAAGGAGAGAGTGCTTGAGGCCATGACCAAGAGAAGCTCCGTTTTCTAGGCGGGCGGCGCTTCAGCCTTCGAGAATGTATTTATCGCTGGATGCAGGTGAGCGCGCGAACATGAGAATAGGAGTTCTCACAGGCGGAGGAGATGCGCCAGGGCTCAACGCTGTGATTCGCGCGATCACGATCAGGGGCACGGCCTTGGGGCATGAGATCATAGGCATCAGACGGGGTTGGGCAGGCCTTCTGGACAGGGTGGAGACGGTGGGATTGACCAGAAAGGATGTCGCCGAGATAATCGACGAGGCGGGGACGATCCTTCTGACATCTAGGACAAACCCGATCAAAAGCCCAGGTGGAATCGCCAAGGTCAAAGAGAACATGAAGAAGCTGGGCCTTGACGCCGTCATAGCGATCGGGGGAGATGACACGCTCGGGGTCGCCAAGAGGCTGTCAGAAGAGGGGGTGAAGGTCATCGGGGTCCCGAAGACCATAGACAATGACGTTCCTGGCACGGACTACACGTTCGGGTTCCTGACCGCGGTCGAGGAAGCAACCGAGGATCTGGACATGCTCAAAGTTACGGGAGGATCACACGAGAGGATAATGGTCGTCGAGATAATGGGCAGGCATGCCGGCTGGATTGCCCTCTATTCCGGAATCGCCTCCGCAGCTGACATAGTGCTGCTACCAGAGGAACCGTTCAGCCTTTCAGAGGTAATCGAACTCATAAAGAGAAAGAGGAAGGAGGGGATCCCGTCACTCCTCATAGTGGTCGCAGAGGGGGCCCTCATCAAGGACTACTCGGGACCGGTCACCAAGGACACCAAGAGGGATCAATTCGGCAACGTGATGCTCGGAGGGATAGGCCAGTTCCTGGCGAGCAAGATCGAGGAGGCTACGGGTTTCGAAACCAGGTTCGTGGCCCCCGCTCACATACTGAGAGGCAGACGGCCGATAGCATTTGACAGAGTCCTTGCGACCAGATTCGGACTCAGGGCAGCCGAGCTGGCGCATCAGGGGAGGTTCGGCAGGATGGTCGCGATTCACGGCACGGAGATAGTGGACGTCGACATAAAGGAGAGTCTGACGGGCTCTCGGAAGGTCGGAGAGGAATTCCTCAAGGAGAAGGACCTCATCGCGTGATCTGATGGCGGCTTCTCTCCCTCAAGTGCTCCAAGGCTTCAGGCATGGACGCGCTCCCGCGCACCACCTCATCGAAATCCTCGGTCCCGCAGTATGCTTGCAGGCCACTAGTGGCTCGGACGGAGTCGACAACGCCTAGCGACTTGACCCTCCCGTTCTTCAGCAGAGCCAGAATGGAACCAGGCCAGCACCCTCCCGGGTTCCGGATCACGCTGGGATCAAGCACCAACAGCTTGTGCCTCCGCAGGTAGTGGAGCAGATTCATCAGCCTCGTCCTATACCTCGCCTGCTGATTCCTGACAAGGACCATCTTGGGAACTTCCGCAGCGACCAGCCTTGCATCGTTCGGGACTGGCCAGTTCAGATCCTCGTTCAACCCAAGGGTGACCACAACGTCTGGTTTGACGGCCTCCAGTACGCGACGCTTTTGCTCAAGGCCCCCCTCGCGAACCCAGCCATCCGTGTTGAGGAACAGGAAGTCCAGACCCGCGCTCAGGAGTGCCCTAGTGACGCTGGACACGGCCTTGACGCACAATTCCGGGCGCAGCGATGGAGATGTCACGCCCACGAATTCCATAATTGTGGGGACGAGATCCCTGAGGTCAACAAGACTGGACTTGGCCACAGCTCCCGAGATGCAGGTCGGCGGACCTATGTCACACTGGCCTGGATCGCCGTCTACAATGCCGACTCTCCCAGAGGCGCGAAGAGAGACATTGACCAGATAAGTCGTGAGGGCGGTTTTGCCTGAGTCCGTCGGACCGACCATGACAACTCTTGGCGTCGTTTTCGTTAGGAAGAGATCTGGCAATGACCTCCAAGACTTCGGCAAGGGATCCCCCACGACGGTCATGATGGCCAGCTTTCCGGCGATCTCGACGCGTGTCCTTGAGTCGGGCGCGTACATCGGGAACCGTTTCCCAGGGTGGATTCCAAGGCGCGACCCCGCTGTCAGTACAGCGCCGAACACCTCAAGGGATCCGCACTCAACCGTGAGCGCGCCGCTGCCCGAGGCCAAGGCGCACTCTCCTGGATTCAGTGTCATTTCGCTCACCCTGCTGGGCTTCATGACTCGCACTGCCAGCCTTCAGGCAACGTGGAGGCTCGATTCCCATCGGCGCCGCACCGGCACTAAAAACTTATTCGCGCATCTGCGAAGGACGTTATGATGAGCGAGGACGAGAGTAGAAGCCTGGCGGACCTGAAGAAGAGGCTGCAGGAAAGAGCCGACGAACTGCAATCGGAAGGAGACCTCCTGAGGGAAGCAATTGCCATCATAGACGACAGACTGGCCGGCATGAGCTTCAAGAGGGCGAGTGAACTCCCCGTGGCCCCATCGGAGACACCTCAAGCTGTGAGAAGAACAGCAGAACCCGAGGCCATCGAAGAGCAGGTACCGCTCACCTACAAAGGCAAGGAATTCGGCAAGGTGCACCTGTCCGGGGAAACAATGATCATAGAACCTGACTCCTCCCTCGAATTGACGACAGCCACTAGGCCATTTGAGGCCTTCTTCATCCGGAAGATGCTTGAGGGAATGAGAGAGGCAGATACTGTGTCCGTTGCCAACAAGAAGCTAAGGCCTGATCAGATATTGTCATATGATCTGGAGGTCGAAGGCCCCTTCGTCAGGAAGATCATGATCAGGAACGTTGGGGGGAGAGAGAGGGTCAGGCAGATAATCAACGCGGCGGGATGGACCGTAAGCACCATGGTACAGAACATGCAGAAACAGAGCGGCGGGCCTACGAAGTGAGGTCAACTCATGGCCCCTGAGAGGAACGCCAACACATCTTTCATGGAGGCGAAGGCAACTGATGCGCCAGCGGACAGGAGAGATGGAAGCAAAGATTCATCCTTGCCGTAGCCAACTCCGGTGACCCCAGCCAGCATCGCGGCCCTCATGTCTGCCCAGTTGTCCCCGACGAAATACACCCGGGGAGAGGGCTTGATGGAGACGTCTGACAGACCGCACAGAATCATGTCCGGATGCGGCTTCAGTCTCAGGCCCTTGCGCCGTGCCACCACACTTGCGAACGCTTCCTGCAGGTTCAGCTTGGCCAGCACGGAGCGAGCAGCTTCATCACTGCTGTTCGTGACCAGAACGACTGGAATCGATTGATGCCTCAGGAAGTTCAGCAGTTCCTCGACGCCCGGCGTCAACCTCGGGTCGGCCGCACAGAGAAGATCAAGTCGCTCAAGTTCGTCGTATGCCTTGTCGAGAACCGGCAGTGGGTCCACGCCACGGTCCTCAAGGTATCGGCTTCCCAAGCCAAGCAGTTGGTTAGTCTGAATCGACCGTGAGAGCATCTCGGCCGGGACGCCACCTTGCCTCAGAACACCTATCACAGCCTCTCTCGCTCCCACCGCATCAAAGGCGAATTCGACTATCGTCCCGTCCATGTCGAAAAGGACAGCATCCACAGGCATGGCGCACGGCCCCAGTCCACTCAGGGTCGCATTTTAATGCGAGTGCTGAGCGCCATCGTTCGGGCGACTACAACAGCAACGACGATCGCGTGGGACTTACGAGGGAGTAAACGTCCTTATGCTGAGTCATCGGGCCGCCCGAAGATCGCCAAACCCCGACGCCCCCAGTGACTCTTCCCACAGCCGAGACGACGACTTTCTTGTCATTGAGAGCCCTCATCTTCTCCTCTGCTTCATCCTTGGGAAGGACCCCAATCAACGAACCGTACGATGTGGCCGAGGATGGATCACCGTCGAGTGACTGGACGATCCTCAAGCCGACCTCGTCCCACTGTATCTTGTCGACATCGAACATCAACCCCCCCTTCGAGTCCCTAGAGATCCTCTTGGCTGCCTTGACGACGCCGCCATCCCCCATCAGCGCGATGAACTTGCTTCCCTCCTCGTTCAGCGCCTTGGCTGCCTCGGTCGCGGAGATCTTGGTGTACGCGCTTCTGAGGTACTTGGGATTCCCCCCGGCGGCTTCCACTAGCTCTGGCCTGTCGTGCGAGCATCGAAGAGCTAGCTCAGCCAGTGGCCTTCCGGCAATCACTATGATGTCCCCCTTGGCAAGCTTCTGGGGCGGGGCTTTCTGCTTGGACCCGAGCACGGTCACGTCAGCGATCGAAGTCGATATCCCGGCAAGGCAAGATACCGAGATGTTTGAGGCTGTCGTGCCTATCCTTCTCATCTCCTTTCCTAAGGAGGTCAGGATCCTCCTCACGAGGAACTCCTCCGTGCCCAGTGGAAAGAGGAGGTTCATGGTGAGCGAGATTGGTTTGGCCCACGCGGACCAAGTCATCGCCACGGGGAGATTGGCGGCCAGGTAGCCCAAGAGTTCTGGCGGGTCAGTCATTATCGAATGCGCGACGGTTACGGGGCTACCGTCCCCCAGGTCCTTGATGCCGACACCGGCCACGGGAATCATGCCCTTGATCAGCTTGTCAACCTCCGAGGGGGACATAGCACCGGGTGCAAGAGTCATGCCGCTGTCAGAACCCCTCCATCTTCTTAATATACTTTCGATAGGAATTTGATATAACTGGGAGCCTCAGCCCAGTTCCTGCTGACTTCTTCCGAAGGGCTTGCCCATGGCACAAGGGCACGCGATCGTTGAAATGGCTACTGGGAGGGCTCCTCTCCGAGGGTGAGATTGACCTTCACCCAGTGACCTCCTCGCAACAAGTCAAGTTCGATGCTCTGACCGGGGTACTTGGACCTCAGTGCCCTTCTGATGTCTACGAACCCTTTGACCTTTGAGCCGCTCATGCCAATCACCACATCGAGGTCCCTTACCCCGTATTGCTCAGCCGGTCCGCCCTTCACCACGTTCGTCACCAAGACGCCCTCGCTCACTGGCAGGTTGTACTGATGCGCATAGGTCGGGGTGATGTCTACCCCAAAGATGCCTATCCAAGGCAGCATTGGTTGACCGTACTTGCCTATGTCCTCCAGCACGCGCTTTAGGGCGTTTATTGGGATCGCAAAGCCGATCCCTTGGGCGAAGGGAACGACTGCTGTGTTTATCCCCACCACCTCGCCCTTGAGGTTGGCAAGCGGCCCTCCACTGTTGCCTGGGTTGATGGCGGCATCCGTCTGGATCAGATCCTCGAGCCTCACGTCCTCGCTGTAGAGGTTCCTCCTCAGGGCAGAGACTACCCCGCAGGTCACGGTGGGCCCACCAGCCAAGCCGAGTGGGTTGCCCACTGCCAAGACCATCTGGCCCATTCTAAGCGCGTCGGAGTCCCCCAACGTTGCAGCGGCCAGTCCGGTCCGAGTGACCCTGACCACGGCCAAGTCAACCATCTTCGCGCTGCCGACAACCTCGCCCGTGAGGACCTCTCCCCCTGAGAGCGTGACCGAAATGCGCTCGGCGCCACCGACCACGTGGTGGTTTGTCGCGATGAGCCCTTTCTCGTCAACTATCAGCCCAGAGCCAAGTCCCTTCATAGGCGTCACGCCAAAGAGCCACTCGACCCCAAGCTGCACGGTGGTTATGCTGACCACTGACGGTATGATCGCCTCGACGGCCCTGGAGACTGCGTCTTCATCGAAAGGAGGCATGCCTTCTTCGGCGACGAGAGAGGCACGCCGGTAATAACGTTGTGCCAGCGGCTCGTTGAACGGCAACTACCCAGCAAGAGCGAGCAGATCCAGCAACTCGTCAAAGGAGCTGACAAGGGCCGCGTGAGTCTGCGCTTCGAGGTCCGCCCTGCTATCTATACCCCAAGTGACCAGCACGCAGCGAAGCCCGGCCCGCTCTGCTGCCTTCGCATCCATCCAGGTATCCCCGACGTAGACGCAATCCTTCTTCTCAACGCTCAGCTTCGCTCGGGCGAAGTCCAATATCTCGGGATCTGGTTTCGGACGGCCGACATCGTCTGCCGTCACCACCAAGTCCACTAGCTTGGTCACACCGCCCTGTTCCAGATACAGTGGGATCTCCCTTGAACTCCCGTTTGTCACGACGGCCAGTTTGAACCCTCGCCGGTCCAGCTCCGTCAGTGCCTCCAAGGCTTTGGGGTACATCCTGACGTACTTCGGCAGGTACTCGTCAATCCACAGTTTCTCGACCGTCGTGGACCATTCCCTGACAGCATCAGGATACTTAGACTCGGGAGGAACAAGTGCGTCCGCGATGTAGTCGTTCGTTCTCCCGATTAGTTTGAGGACATCACCCCTGTCAGGCAGAGCCCATTCTCTCTGAGCGAACACATCTCTGATCATGAAGTAGAAAGCATCTCGGGAGTCGAAGAGTGTCCCATCTATGTCAAACATGATGGCTTTGGCATACAGTCTTCTCGAGCCCTTGGCCATCGTCGCGTGTCGCCGTCAGGGGTTTTTAAGTTGCTCATGGCACGGAAAGAGACATGGACCCGCCTGGCGGTCTCCAGATTGGTCCCCTGCAGAAAGATGAGTTTGAGGAAGCCCTGCAGTTGCAGGGCAGAGTCTTCGGACTGCCGACGGACTACTTCAGGATCCTCGCGATGAGGGATCCTCTGTTTGATTGCGAGAACGTGTTCGTCGCCAAGGTCGACAGGAGGATAGTGAGTCATGTTCAAGTCTTCCCCAAGCTCGTGAGAATCGCAGGCTCCCAAGTGTGGATGGGCGGCATTGGCGGAGTGGCCACCGATCCGGAACACAGGGGAAAGGGACTTGCCTCGGAGTTGCTGACGATGGCCACATGCTCGATGAAGAGGAGAGGCATGGAGGTATCAGTTCTGTTCACAGGATCCCACGATTTCTACAGGAGGCTGGGGTGGGAAGTCGCGTCCGCCCTCAACGGGTACAGCCTCACAACGGACAGGGAGCCTGACACCGTCCTGGGATATCGCACGAGGCCGCTCAGCAGGGATGATCTAGAGGCAGTTGCCTCCATTCATGACACACAAGACGCGAACCGATCGCTCAGTGTGGTCAGGTCCGATGAGATCTGGGACCTGCAACTGAGGTACCCGCAGGCCCCGGCCCCTTCTGAAGACATTGACCTATTCACAGTGGCAGAAAGCGGGGGGGACGTCGTGGGGTACGCGCGACTAGGCCTGGCCTCGGAAAGCTGCGTGATATTGGAAAGCGGCTGCTCCCCGGGCCATGAGCGCTCGCTTCAGGCTTGCGTGTGCAGGCTCCTGGAGAGTGCAAGAAGTCTGGGGCACGGACAACTCACGACGGTAGTGCCCGAGGACCATCCCCTTGCGTCAGTCATGAGGAAGCTCGGGGCCAAGAGAGAACACGCGCCGATTTCGGGCATGATGCTCAAGGTGGTCGATACTGGTGGAACCCTCCTGAGAATGGAAGAGGGGCTGTCCGCGAGGGCGTCCGCCAATCGGACACCGAGGGGCAGGATTGAACTGTTCGTCGGAAATGAAAGCGTCTCCATCGAAGTGGCGTCAGGGTTTGTGAGGGTGGGACAAGAGCGCGGTCTCCCCGAGCACTTCAAAACCACTGACAGAGGATTCTCAAAGGTCATCTCCGGATACTCGCTACCCTCAGACCTGGTGAGTCTGGGAGAGGCATCGTGCACCGCAGGAGCACCGAAGCTGATGGACCAGCTGTTCCCTCCGCAGCTGTCCCACATGGACGCGCCAGACCACTTCTAGGCAGGGCAAGCCAATCGGAGTGGAGAGGGGTATCATCCCGGAGGCGAAAAGCCGCGTTTTCTCAAGTCACACGCCTCGAAACCTCGGAAATCCTTAATTAACGGGCTCCGATATTGAGGTCTGCTACGCCCCATGGAAGCTGACCAACTTAGACAGGCCGCTGAACTCGAAGCTCAGAGGATGCGGGAGTCCAATCCAGCCCAGTACTTCGAGAGGAATCTGCATCAGCTTGGATTCAGCGATCCAGAACATGCCCTGCTTCAGACGCTGAAGGAAATGATCGACAACTCACTCGATGCGACTGAACTGGCGAACATACTTCCTGAGTTACGCCTGGATATCGAGGAGACGCAGGACGAGATCACCCTACCTTCCCAGACGGGAAGGGGCCGCAAGGCTTCGATATACAGGGTGAGGCTGGATGACAATGGCGTCGGCATCGTCCCAGACAAGGTTACGGACTCCATCGGGAAGCTGCTGTTTGGCTCGAAGCTGACTGTCCTGAAACAGAGCAGAGGCCAACAGGGCATCGGCATATCAGCGGTCGTGCTCTACTCTCAGTTGACGACACTCAGGCCGACAACCGTGATCAGCAAAGTCTCTGGGAACCAAAAGGCGAAGAGGGTTGTGCTGAGCATAGACGTCGAGAGGAACGAGCCGGTCGTGCTCGAGGACCAAGAGATACCATGGGATCACGAGCACGGGACGTCGATCGAGCTGTTCTTGCCCGGCAAGTATTCGGACAAGGTGGAACGCTACTTGAGGGAGCTGGCGATAGGCAATCCTCACATGCGCCTCACGCTGGCAAAGAAGATAGCGGGGGAGGAGAGCGAACTCCTGCTCGAACGGGCGACTGATCATATGCCACCTCTGACAAAGGAGATCAAGCCTCATCTGTCATCAATCGATGCCGGAACGCTCCATAGGATGGCGGAGGCTGATGACGATTGTAGGACGCTGGCAAGCTTCCTGTCAAAACACTTCGCCATGGTATCGGGCAAGACAGCTAGGCGGATCCTACAAGTGGCGAAGCTCCCCCCGAACCTGAAGCCGAAGAGCATCAAGGCCAATCGCGTCCTGGAGGCGGCCAGGAACATGAAACTCAGGAGGCCGAAGCTCGATGTCCTCAGTCACATCGGTGAGGACGAACTGAGAGCATCCTTGAGGAACCTGTTTCCCGACGCCGAGTTCGTCGACGCAGTATCAAGGCCACCATGGAGCTACCAAGGCATACCTTTCAGGGTGGAAGCGGCAGTCGCCATGGGAGGGCAGGCAGTTGCGGCCTACGGTGAGCAACAGAGGAGAATGGCGGTCATCAGACTCGCGAATAAGGTTCCCCTTCCGTATGATCTGTCGGATTGCGAACTGTACCGAGGAGTCGCGGAGATTGATTGGAGGAACTACGGCCTTGAGTTGGGTGACAAAGGGGCTCCCACCGAGAGCGTGCTCTTCGTCGCATCGATAGTCGCGAGCAAGGTGCCCTACACGAGCCCGGGCAAGTTTGCAGTGGCGAGAGTCACCGAGATACATGACGAGTTGACGCTCGCCCTACAGGAACTAGGCAGGCGAATGAGGACGCATATACAGAGGAGGCACAAGGAGGAGAGCGCTACCAAGAGACTTGAGTATTTCAGGGCATACTATGAGGTGCTCGCTGAGGAAATCGCCAACATCATGGGGACACAGAAGGTGGACTTCGAGGGCACAATCAGGAGGCTCTTTGGAGAGGCTGAGGTCCAATGACCGAGAAGGTCATGTCAGTCGAAGAGGTGATGGAGAGGCTAGAGCAACTAGGCTCACAGTTGGGGGAGACGTTGTCAAAGGGAGACGTGCCCAGCGTGCAGCACAGGAGACTGAGCAAGTCGAACGTGAAGTTCGACCTGAACCTCCACACCTATGAGTTGGGGGAAGATTCAGCTGAGATCAGAGGCGACAGGAAGAGCAGCCTTAAGAAGTTGGCAGCTCTCGCCTTCCTGACGAGGGTCTCCCACGAAAGGCTCCAGATAGGGCTCTCAACGACGAAGAGAGACTACTACTATCTTCAGAAGTCAAGACATCCACTCCTGATGCCCTCGAATCAGGCCGAGTCCGACGACATAATCAGGGTTGCCGAAGTCCTTCACGATCTGAGCAGGGAGAGCTTTGGCGTGGTCGCTCAGTCAAAGGGGTACTTGTATGGTGACATAACGCTGAGGGAGCCAAAGATGACCGTGAACTGCGCACAGACCGGGGGTGACGGATATTCAGTCCCCGGGAACGTGGAGTACATAGACATCAAGAGCGCGAACATCAAGGCGCTCATAGCAATAGAGAAGGAAGGAATCTACAGGAACCTCATGGAACTGGGCATCCCCGAGAAGCTCAAGGTGGGGATCGCAATGCTGGGTGGACAGCCCTCAAGGGGCATGAAAAGGATGCTCCGCAAGTTCAGCGACTCAGCTCATCCAATAGGGATCCTGACGGACTTGAACCCCTACAGCCTCAGAATAGCCGCGAACATCATCTACGGATCCATTCAATCGGCTCATATCTCCAAGCTGTCCTCTGCCAATGCGAAGTTCATCGGGCTGGAGTGCGCAGACATCGACAGGTTCTTTCCTAAGGTCAAGAGGGTAGTACTTGAGCCCCTGACCGAAGAGGACCTCAAGGCCACTAATGACAACATCTCGTTGCCGTACATGCAGGGCGACGAAGGATACTGGCTCGATGAGAACCAGTGGTTCATCGACAACCAGAAGAAGACGGAACTTGAGGCGTTCAACGCTCTCACGAAGCATGCGAGAGACTTGGAGGACATCTACATACAGTACATCAGGGAGAAGGCTAGGGAGAAACTGAACGTTTCACTGTGACCCCAGCCCACCCACCAGTATCGTCGAGGAAGCACAGTCGATCCGCTAATGTTTATAATGGCCGCCGGTACCGATCGCCAAGAGGTAAGACCTTTTTGAAGACTACCAGACAGAAGGTCGCGGAGCTCACTCCCGATTCCCGCAACACCGACATAACGGTCAAGGTTGTGAGTCTTGGAGACACGAGGGAAGTGGCAGACAGATTCAGTGAGAGGACCAACAGGGTGGCTGAGGCAACTGTCGGCGACGACACCGGAGTCGTACTACTGACGCTGTGGAACGAGAACATTGACCTAGCTCAACCAGGCGAGATACTGGAGATCAAGAACGGATACGTCTCATTCTTCAAAGGAAAGATGAGGTTGAACGTCGGAAGATATGGTTCTATAGCGAAGGGCGAGGCAGACATACCTGAGGTCAACACAGAGAACAACTTGTCGGAGAAGGATTTCGGAGAAAGAGCCTTCAGGCCTAGGGGATACTTCAGAAGACGCTACTAGAACAGCCCTGAGACGGTCAGCCCTACTAGTCCGCAGTTGGACCTATCGTCTCCATACTGTCTCGTTTGTCTCTGATGTCAGGCAGAGCTCTGCATCCTTTTATACCGTAATCCCTTTCGGGCGGTTGACTTGAGGGTCGTGATCTTCGCAAAGGAGAGGGATTTGCCGGGGTCAGCGGCCGAGACCCTGTCCAAGATTGAAGGGATCGTGGAGGTTATGGAAGTGACAGGGGAGGACGACATTGTAGCCCTTGCAGAAGTGCTCTCCGATGGCGAGTTGAAGTGGCTTGAGGAGCGATTGAAGAGCGAGCCGTCAGTTCGGTCTTTTGAGGTCGCTGCCGTCAGGGCAGATAGGAAGAGGTAGGGAGAGGGCAGGTTGCAGGCTCTGATAGTCCTCGAGACGAAGAATGCGAAGGACGAGGAGATGTGGCTCAGCATTTCCCGAGTGCCCGGCGTCGATGGGGCCCTGTTCCTTGACAAGGGAGTCGTGATTGTCCGGACTTCCTTCGTTGACATAGGATATCTGAACCAGGCCGTGAGATCGATAAGAAGCTTTGAGTTCGTGAAGTCAACAAGGACGCGGATTGTCCTCACGAGACTAGAAGGACAGGCCACACAGCCATGAGTTTAGTTCTCGAGGTCTCGCTGACCGTCTGCGTGAAGAGAGTCCCAAGTCAGCCAACTGGGCGCGTCACCAATTCGACGACATCTCCCTCTGGTTCCACCTCGCCGAATACCTCGGCCGTGAACACGTAGATGTTGACCTTCTTGTCGAGCCAAGCGTCGGGTGGGAGTCCAGCCTTCAGGCAGCCGAGAGACAAGAAGGACTCGGAGTCACACGCCTCTTCCACAGCGACTTGAGGCAGCAACAGCCCTCGGTTTATCCCTCGCTCGATGATTATGCCATGCTCTCCGACCTTCACTGCTGAGGATAGCTCAGGCTTGGGGACCTTGAGGAGACGAGGAATAGAGAGAAGGCTAATTTCGATTGATATGTTCGGCAACTCCTCCACGCCCACGGGCGGGAACCTAGGATCAGAGAAGGCCGCGGAGACAGCAGCTTTGGCCAGGCCGCGAGAGAGATCGTAGATTGGCTCTGGGAAGCCTATGCACCCCCTGAGTTTCTCACCCTTGGCCCGATGCTTCTTCAACGTGACGAAAACGCCCATTGGCTTGTCCATCTCCTCTGGGATTCGGGCTTTGCTCAGCTTTCCAGTTTCAAGATAGGACTTGATTACCCTCCTTGCCTCCCCTATCAGTATCTTTGCCTGATCTACCGTGAGATCGTCCATTGCGCTCGCGCATCACTCGGCGGTTAATGTATCTTATCCCCCGATCCCGAGCGGGACAGGTCAGCGCCCCACGCGACGCGAAAGAGGTTCGAGCGCCGTGTGGCGATCGAGAAGGCGCGTTCTCCTTATATATGGGGGACGACGTGTGACGGGGGAATTGAAGATGAAGGTGCTGAATACGGTTTCGTCTGTTGGCAAGAGCATAAGGATGAACAAGATACTGGGAAACGGGGACGGCAAGGCCGTCATGCTCGCCATGGACCATGGTATCGAGCATGGCCCGAAGGACTTTCCTCCAGCCCATCTTGACCCGAAGGTGATCCTGGCGAAAGTCGTCGACGCAGGCGTCGACGCGATAATGATACCTAGGGGAACAGCCCGGTCGACCTGGGAGGTTTGGGCGAACAAGACAGCTGTGGTCATCAAGCTCACTGGCAAGACGACTCTCAGACCACCAGAGGGTGAGTTCACCCAAGACCCAATAGCGACCGTGAAGGACGCTGTGGCGCTCGGCGCGGACGGGGTCTCTGCCACTGTCTACTGGGGAGCTCCCCATGAGGACAGAATGCTGGCGCAGTTCACGTCAATAGCCGCGGAGTGCGAGGTCTTTGGCATGCCGCTGTTGAACCTTGCATACCCCAGGGGACCACACATCCAGAAGAAGGAGGACGTTGAGATAGTGAGGTACGCCGCGAGGGCAGCCGCAGATGTTGGTGCTGACCTCATCAAGACATACTACACCGGATCCAGAGAGACGTTCGCTGAAGTTGTGAAGGCCTGCCCCGTGCCGGTGCTGATGTCAGGGGGCGCAAAGGCAAAGACAGCTATGGACTTCTTGAAAGTCGTGCAGACGATCATGGAGGCTGGGGCCGCCGGCGTCGTCGTGGGTCGCAACGTGTTCCAACACGATCATCCGGGTGCGGTCATCAAAGCCATAATGAAGGTCGTTCATGAGGGGACAGACGCCGAGACAGCTGGAAAGGGAATCTGAGCAGAGTCAACAGATCCTCGGCAAGGAGACACCCCTTAGCATCCCCACATGCCTTATCCCTCCGACTGACGTAGTCATTAGAACCCTGCCCTTTGGGATAGAGATCACGCGTCCTATTGGGGCAGCCTCCTTCGCTCCCCGTTTTCGCAGAGCCCTGAGCACCTGAGACTCGGCCCTTGGGTCGACAACGATCGCCATCACCCCCTCACAGGCCATGTAGAGCGGATCCATGCCGAGAAGATCACAGGCTGCCTTCACCGACGGGTCGATCGGGATGCCCGCCTCCTCGACGCGCAGGCAGGTCTTCGACTCGAGTGCGATCTCGTTGAGAGTGGTTCCTATGCCACCCCTTGTCGGATCTCGCAGGGAGTGTATCATTGGGCCATACTTCCTGAGCAACGGCAGAATCAGCCCTGTCAACGAGCTGCAATCGCTCTTGATCTCAGTGGCGAGGCCGAACTCCCCGCGGGCTATCAGGACCGCAACGCCGTGGCGCCCGACGCTGCCCGTGACGATCACGCTGTCGCCAGGCCTAGCATTTCGTCCAGACACGTCGACCCGGCTCAGGACCTCGCCTATGCCTGACGTGACGACGAACGCCCCGTCGGCCTTCCCCCTCTCGACAACTTTTGTGTCCCCAGTCACTATCTCCACTTCACACCCCTTGGCCGCGGAGGCCATGTCCTCCGCTATCTCGCCCAATTCTTTGACAGGAAAACCCTCCTCCATGACGAATGACGCTGATACGTACATCGGCTTGGCCCCGCAGGTCAGGAGGTCGTTCACAGTCCCATGTATCGACAGAGCACCGAGGGAACAACCGGGTACTTTCCTTGGAGACATTATGAAGGCATCCGTGGTGAAAGCTATCCGCCTGTTGCCGATCCTGAGCACAGCCTTGTCAGCTGCCCTGCTCAGATGTCTGTTACCATACTTCGAGGCGAAGACGCGGGTGAAGAGATCGTGCGACAGCTTGCCGCCCGCGCCGTGCTCAAGGCTGATTCTGTCCATGGCATCACCCGTAGTCGTAGTAGGCGGCGCATGCCCCCTCGGAGCTGACCATGCATGGGCCGACCGGGTTCTCGGGGGTGCACTTCTTCGAGAATAGGGGACATTCTGTCGGCAATGCAGCCCCCCTTATCACGTCTGCGCACCGGCAGCCACTGGGTTCTGCGAGCTGAGTTCTCACCAATCGCAGCCTCCTCGCCGCATCGTAGTCAGAATGCTCGGGCCGTAGTGCAAGGCCGCTTTTAGGGATTCTGCCCAAACCTCTCCACTCGGCGTCGGCTGGCTCAAAGTACTCGCCCAGCAGCTTCAGCGCCTCTTGGTTTCCCTCCGGCCTGACGCTTCTTGTATATGCGTTGACCAGGGCTGCCTTGTTGTCCTTGATCATCTTCAGGAGGGCGTAGATTGCCATCATGAGATCGACGGGCTCGAAACCCGTGATCACGCCTGGGACATCGAACTCGTCGGCCAAGAACTCGTACGGTCGAGTCCCGATTATCGTGCTCACGTGGCCAGGCAGTATCAGGCCGTCGATCTTGGTGTCGCCGGCACTGAGTATGGCCCTCAGAGCTGGCGGGATCAGCTTGAAGCAGGATATCAGGCAGAGATCTCGGACTCCCCTCCTGCAAGCCTCCCTGAGAAGGGCCGCGACGCCGGGGGAGGTCGTCTCGAAGCCGACCCCGAAGAACACAGTAGTCCCCCGCGATGGTAACGAGAGCACATCGAATGGAGAGTACACGGTCTTCACATCCGCTCCCCTCGCCCTAAGATCCAACAACGAGATCCCACCCACGGGAACCTTCATCATGTCCCCGAAAGTGGCCACGGTAGCTCCCTCAGTTCTCGCCGCCTGAAAGGCGAGGTTCAGGTCGGAATCCGACGTCACACACACGGGGCAACCTGGGCCTGAAACGACCCTGATCCCGCTGGGCAGCAGGGACTTCACCCCGTGCCTCGCGAGAGAGACCGTGTGGGTGCCGCAGACTTCCATCAATTGTACATCCTTCACGCCAAGTGAGGAGATCCTCGCGGCCAGATCAGAGACGAGCCGTGGGTCGCTGAAGCTCGACGTGGTCATTTGATCGTCTCACCCAGCTCTGCTATCGTACGAATGGTCTCCTCGGCGTCCTCCTTGCTCAACTTCTGTATCGCGAAGCCCGAGTGAACCAGGACCACGTCGCCCGGATGCACGTCCTGCAGAAGATCCAGACGGACTATCCTTCTCACCCCTGCCACTGCGCCAATCGCCTCAGCTCCGTCCACGCTCTCGATCGTGCACGGAATTGCCAAGCACATCTCTTTCACCTCGTTGATGCAATCACCACTTGCCCGTATGATATCCCGCCATCGTTTGGAGGCAGAAGCTTCGGCATGACTGCGTCGATTCCCTGCTTCCCCACTGTCTCAGCCAACCCCCTCACTAGGAGCGAGTTGCAGAAGGATCCCCCGCCAAGAACCACCTTCTTGATGCCTGAGCTCTCAGCCGCGATCGCGATCATCTCTGTCATTGCCCTTACCATTGTGTTGTGGAACTTGGCGGCAATTTTGCCCTTGGGCTCACAGGACTTGAGGTCTTCTGCAATGGCTCGGGTCATGGGCCTGTGATCCAGAATCACCTTGTCCGAAGACGTGAATTCGTAGGGATAGCTGCCCTCGACCTCTGACATCGCAGATGCCTCCAGTTCGATGGCAGGTTGCCCCTCATAAGTAGTAGTGTCGCATATCCCCAACAGGGCGGATACGGCGTCGAATAGCCTGCCGCAACTGGAGGCCAAGGGTGAGTTGATACCTGACTGGATCATCTGCAGGATGAAGGCCTGCTCTTCTGACGAATACCCCAGATCGAACCCATCAGTATCGTCACCCAAGGCAGCGTGAAGCAGGGAGAGCGCACACCTGCGTGGATCCAGAATGGCGGCTTCTGATCCCGGGAGCCTGAAGGGTAGGATGCTGCCCACTCTTTCGAACCCCTCGAAGTTGAAGGTCATGAGCTCGAAGCCCCAGATCTGCCCGTCTGGAGAGAAGCCCGTCCCATCGCATGCCAGCCCGAGCATATCCCCGGTCATGCCGTTCGACGCAGCCGATGACACCAAGTGGGCATGATGATGTTGAACCTGCACGTGAGGGATCCGCATTGACTCAGCAAGCTCGGTGGACCTGTACCCTGGATGCATGTCATAAGCCACTTTGTCGCACCGTGCTCCCACCAGCTTGGTCAGTCGTTCCACGGCTGGAACCACGGAAGACAGCGTGATCTCAGAGTCAACGTCACCTATGTGTTGACTCACGAAGACCTTGTCGAGCTTGCCTATTGCGAAAGTGTTCTTCAGGTCCGCTCCCAACCCCAGTATCCCGTCGACTCGGACGGGGCTCCTTATGGGAACCGGGACAAAGCCCCTTGACCGCCTGAACATGACAGGCGCGTCATTCACGACTTTCATCACGGAATCATCTTCGAAGTTCAGTATGCTTCTGTTGTGCATGAGAAAGGAATCAGCCATTTCTGACAGACTCTCGATCGCGACATCGTTGTCGTGCACTATGACTTCGTCCTTCGGATTGCCGCTTGTCATCACGAGGAAAGGAGAGCTAGTTCTGGCCAACAGCATCAGGTGTATTCCCGTGTAAGGAAGCATGACGCCAAAGGTGTCTAGGCCGGGGGCCACATCAGGCGCGATCGGGTTTGGGCATCTCTTTTTCAGCAACAGGATCGGCGACGCCCCTGACTTCAACCACTTCTCTTCCTCGCTGTTAAGGATGGCAATGCTTCTCACGTGAGTAAGATCCCTTGCCATCATTGCGAAGGGCTTGTGGTGCCTCCGTTTGATATGCCTCAGTCGACTCACGGCGGCCTCGTTGGTGGCGTCCGCGGCTAGATGGAATCCGCCTATGCCCTTCACGGCCACTGTGTTTCCAGCGTCGAGGTCGCGAGCAGCCTCGGCCAACGGATCGTCAGTCCTCACAATCTTGCCATGTCTCAGGTACCAGACCTCCGGCCCACACGTCGGACAGGATATGGGCTCAGCTCTGAAACGCCGGTTACTAGGATCTCTGTACTCAGAGGCGCATCGCTTGCACAACTTGAACACGTTCATGGTGGTTCTGCTGCGATCGTACGGCAGGGACCTGATGATCGAGAACCTCGGTCCGCAGTTCATGCAGTTCGTCAACGGATACTGAAACCTCCTGTCGTTGGGGTCGAGAAGCTCGGAGGCGCACTCAGGACAGATTGCCAAGTCCGGCGGCGGCAGCGTTTCTAGCTCGGTTGCACTGCTCGTGACGACCCTGAACCCGCGTGCGCTTGAGACCCTGGCCTCATGCACCACTACTTCCTCGATCGAGGCCACAGGAGGGGCTTCGGGTACTAGTCTCTCGACGAAATCGTCGACGTTGGCGTCGTCACCCTGCACGGTTATCTCGACTCCTTTTCCGCTGTTCTTCACGCTCCCCGACAGTCCGAGAGAAACAGCCAGCCTGTAGACAAATGGCCTGAATCCGACTCCTTGGACTATCCCTTTCACTCGGATCTTGCGGGCCTTCAACCAGATGTGCGGCCAATCAGCCGCCTGATTATAACCGTTTGATAGATCAAAAGAAAGGTGAGTGCCCCGAGGTCCTGCTACCTCAGGGGCACTTCAAACGTGAACGTGAAGGTGTTGATATCCCCGGGCTTCATGAGCAGCGTCCAAGTCAGCGATGTTGGCGTCTCAGCTGGTTGACCCGATCTTGCTGTGACCTCTGATTCTGTGGGTAGCCATTGTCTGAGCACCACTAGGGCGCTCTCGCTGCCGTAGTTCCTGGCGGTGATCTTCACGCTATAGCGGATTGCTGTCGATGTCCTCTCTGTGGATACGACCTCGGAGAGCACTCCTATGTCCCTCGATGGCCCGGCCGTGAATGTCCTAGTCGCTCCGACAGGGACGTAGTTGTTGGATGTCGACGCCAGCCAATCGTTCCCTTCATAGAAGCTCAAGTATCCCCAAGGCACCGGGATTCTCAACGCATTTGTGATGTTCAAGGCGAGTTCAGCAGATTGCTCCGTGTTCGTGACGTACCTCGGATCGTACGACACCCACTGGTGGAACTGTACCACTTGGACCTCGCCCGATAGGATCCTCAGCGCGAGTTCTTCGGCCGAGTTCAAGGTGACCCTACCTGGCAGCGCGAAAGCATAGTAGGCTCCGGTCATCTCGACCCCGACTGACGCGGGAGCATTCGCAGCGTAGGCGCTGCCCGTATAATCAGCTCTCACGAGTTCGGGCCCAAGCTCTATCTTCGGTTCGCCGACGACAAGCTTGATTGATGCGTCAGTCCAGTTGTCTGAACTCCAGATGTACGCCCGAGTTGAAAGGATGGAACTCGTGAGGTCCAGTTCAGACATTGCCAACCAGCTCATGCCTCTCACGAGAAACGCAATCGTCACGCTCTGTGGCCCGGTGAGGTTTCCTTCCAAGATGATCTCAGTGCGTCCGGTCGACTGCGCTATTGACACCAACCGCCTGATCTCGATGCTGATGACTGAGTCAACCCTCACCAGCGCAGTTTCCCCGTTGACCTCCAACACCAGATAGCCCTCAGACTGACCTAGATAGTTCCCGCTGTACGAGTTGGACTGGGTTCTGACCACGACGGAATCGCCCAGCTGGAGCAGTGAAGGCGCGGACTGTCCCGACGCAACCCTCCAAGACGTGATTCTGCTGTCCGAGACCCTGAGAGAGTAAACGATAGCACTTGATGGTATTTCGACTCGTGCCTGCCCGTTTTGGAAGGTTGTCGTGACGTTGACAACCACGTGGGCGACGTTGACTTGGTATATCGTTATTGCCGCTCCGCTGAATTGGTCGGCCGCTGCAGCTGACATGCCTGCAGGCGACGCAAGCACTGCCAATAGTAGCGAGCCGATCACAAGACATGGCGCGATTACCCACAACACATTTGATTTCATGAAAGCGCGGCCCGCAAACACTGACATAACGGTTTCTTCGTATCAGCGAGTGGAACTGACCTCAGCCCGCACGCACAAGCGGTTCCAAGACTTGGTACGCTTATCAGCGGGAGAGGAAGGTCACATGTGGTGTTTGACCAGTTCCGAGAGCGCTGATTTGAAGGCGCCCAAAGGGAGAAGAGCACAACTCTCCCTCACTGGGTCGATGGTGCCCCCGAACAGGTTCAACACGTCCGTGCGATCGAGAGCCTCGGCCTCGGACACCTTCTTGCCTTTCGCGAGCTCAGTGAGCATTGAAGCGGATGCCCGGCATATCGCGCAACTCCTTGAAGTGAACTGCACCGCGGTCAACCTGTCTCCGCTCACTTTCAGGTAGATGGTCACCTCGTCGCCACATGACTTGTTCTCACCTTTGGATATCGCGTCAGCCCCCTCGATGACCCCGTAGTTCTTGGGTTCCCTGCAGTGCTCTAGGACCTTGTCCCTGTAGAGACCTCCGCTGCTCATGACAGGATCCCCTTGGCCTTTCCTGCGGAGGCGGCGAGTCGATCGATCTCCTCTGGGGTGTTGTAGACGTAGAAGCTCGCCCTCGCAACGGCGCTCGCTCCCAAGGAGTTGACTAGGGGCTGGGCGCAGTGATAGCCAGCTCTTATCATCACACCGTCTTGATCGAGGAAGGAGGAGACGTCATGAGGGTGGACTCCCTTCACGTTGAACGAGACGATGCCGCAGACATCGTCTGGTTCGCGGGGCCCGTAGATCTCTATGTCATCGTCATGAAGAACGTCAAAGGCATGCCTGACTAGGTCCGTCTCGTGCCTCCTGACCGAATCCATACCCAGCCGCTTGAGGTAGTCCACGGCGGCGCCCAAGCCAACGACTCCAGCCACGTGGGGCGTGCCGGCTTCGAATCTGTAGGGCAGGTCTTCGAGGAGTTCGCCCTCCGGTTCCACTGACTTGACCATTCCGCCGCCCATCTGCCAAGGCTCCATTGATGATAGCAGTTTCTCCTTCGCGAAGAGCACGCCAATCCCAGTCGGGCCCAGCATCTTGTGACCAGAGAAGGCCAAGAAGTCGACATCCATGTCCCCGACATCCACGGGCATATGAGGGACGCCCTGTGCAGAGTCCAAGACGACTAGGGCACCGTGCTTGTGAGCCCTTCTTGCGATTTCCTTCACATCATTGATCGTCCCGAGGACATTTGACACGTGCGTGATGGTCACTAGCTCGGAACCTCTCTCGAGCTCCTCTTCGAGTTTCTCGATATCGATCCTCCAAGTGCGGTCAGCCCTGACGACCACGATCTCCCCACCATTCTTCTTGGCCATTGTCCTCCAGGGCAACAGGTTGCTGTGATGTTCCAGGATGCTCGTTATCAACCTCCCCCCCTTCTTGGCGTATCTGCCGGCAAGCGTCACGGCAAGAGCGTTCAACGAGTCGGTGGCACCCTTAGTGAACACGACCTCTTCCTCCTTGGCACCTATGAAGGAGGCTATCTTGCGTCTCGAACTGAAGTATAGCTCCGAGGCCTCGAATGAAAGTGTGTTGTCGCTTCGCAGGACGTTTGAATTGTGCCTGAAGTAGAAGTCTTGGATCGCCTCCAAGACCTGCTTGGGCTTCTGAGACGTAGCGGCGTTGTCCAGAAACGCTAGCGGTTTCCCATTTATGTTTCTCTCCAGAATGGGGAAGTCCCCCCTGATCTCCTGAGGATCCAGTTCACTCATCGCCTCTCAGCCGGGCCTTCCAACCGTAAAAAGAGTATCCCACCCTGTTGCTTGGCGAGGACAGCCTCCGGACTGCCCACCGTAGGCTGCGATATCCGTATATCCTAGGGTCCACTGGATTCAGCTATGCTGTTCCAAGACTACCTAGTGATAGGGAGCCTTACTGTCTCTGCGATGGGGGCATCGTTGTTGCTTCTGGACAAGTCGAAGTCATACCAATGGGCCAGATGGGTGGGTGTGATCGGTCTATTGTTCCCGTTTCTGTATGAAGTGGCACTGTCACAACCAGGTCGGTTCGTTTCCGTCAGCGGGAAGTTTGATCTGCTCTATCAGATACCTCTCTTAGTGATCAGTGTTCTGAACATCGTCTTCGCCTACCCGGTCTTCGCCGGCGACCTCAAGGGGAAGAGACTGGCTGCCAACTACGCGCTACTCTCGTTGGGCACGCTCGTAGGAGGGATATACGTGCTGCCTGCGCTCTTCTCATTCGGGCTGTCTCTCGCTGCTTCAGCGATATTCGGGACAGTCGCAGTCACGATCTACCGAGCCGAGAGAAGCAAGGAAATCGCGGAGGACCGAGTGCTCCGAGCCGTGAGCGCCAGAGGGACCGCAAGGCTTGAGGACGTGATGGAGGATCTCAGAATGACTGACGCCGAGGCCGACGGGTTTCTCTACGAGCTGTGGCTTGAGGACAAAGTTGAGAAGGATCCAAACACCGGGGCTTACAGAATAAGACATCGAGAACTCAACTCCCACCTCGAGTGACGCGGGGCAAGTGTTTAATACGCAACGTCGCCCCGACTTAGACTGAAGTGAGAACAAGGTGGCCTTCTCGCCCGTAAGAGATGCGGCGGGGATACTTGTGGGAGTTGTCACGATGTTGCTGATTCCATTGGTGCTCTCCAGTTTCGTGTTTACGGTCACATCAGTACCCCTGACGGTGGATTTCCAGCTCCCCGTATCCGGGGGGGATATAGCGCAGGCGTATTTTGTTTCGATCCTCGGGATGTCGCAGCTCTGGTTCAACCTTCTAGCCTCGCAGCTGGGAGTGGCTACACTGTTGTCTGAGGCCTTCACAGTGATCACGACGGACTGGGTGATACTATCAATCACAGTATTTGCGCTCTGTGGCGTGGTCACCGCTTTCGTCTTGAAGAGCGATGTGGAGCGTCTATTCGTGCCGATAGTTGTCGGCCTAGCTGCCCTGTTGTTGGGCGTGCTGTTCGTGGAGGGATTCTTGCGAGGGTTCACCGGACTGGAGGACTCCACGAGGATGAGCATTTCGAACGCGCTGAATGTGCTCATCGTCATATCATATGGTGCAGGCGCGATAGTTGCAGGGGGGATTTCGTTTGGGCTGGGCAAGTTGGTGTCAGGAAGAGGGCGCACGGCAGTGGCAGCCAGACCCCTCGGGCCGACGGCGTCAGTAAGAGGGTCCACGCAGGAAGCCAGGACCTTCGCTGAGCCCGAGGAGAAGATGCAGCCTGAAGAGAAGCCAACCGCGAAACAGGTCACTGAAGAGGAGGAACAGCCCAAGGCCTATGCGGCCACGCCCGCTGAGGCGACGGTCGCCGAACCGGAAGCTGAAGGGCCTAAGAGGGCAATCAGCGCATCCGAAAAGGTCGAGACGGCAGCATTCGAAGACATACTCAAACAAGTGGAGACACAGCATGTGGAGAAGACTCAGGCCGAAGCAGAGACGATCAGACCTGAAGAGAGAGCCCAGACTCCATCAGAAGTTGAGCGCGAACTGGCCGAAAAAGCCGAACGTGCCAAGACCTCTAGAGAGCTGTTCGCCGCCTTGGAAGCGCCGCTGGACAGGATGACATCCAGGGTGGAAAAGGAGCCAGGTGCAGTCTGGCGGCCAATACCCTGCCCCGTCTGCGGATCAGAGCTGACTTGGTCGCGTGAGAGACAGGCGTACGTCTGCCCCTATTGTGGCACGGTGCCTTGATGCGTGTCCGAAGCGGGAAAGGACGACGAACTCGAACTCGTCAGGGTCGCCTCGAACAAGTCTCGATCAGGGATAATCAGGCTCCTTGAGACAGGCCCAGCCAACGTGGGGACTATCGCCAGGAAGACAGGGCTGTCACGTCAATTGACAGCGCACCATGTTGGCGTCTTGGTCTCGGCTGGAATCGTCGAGCAACGCGTTGTGGGGACTGTCAAACTCTACTTCCTGACAGACAGGGGCCGCGACACAGCGAGGAGAGTGTTGAGCACAGCACTGCAGTCAACTCAGACGATCCAAGGCAGTGGCTCAAGACGCGCTGATCTGGTCGCTTTGGTGGCAGCGGCTGTGGTGATGCTTGTGGCATTGTTCAAATTCGTGACGACTCCCGAAGCGCCCTTGAGCTGGATAGCAGGGGGCGCGCTGGCCGCAGCCCTAGTCCTCGTCATATTGCGAACGCTCGTTCGACCACTCCTCAGAGCCCGGTGAACTCAAATGCCCCCCGAGCGACGCATTCCGGCGCCCTTTCGCGCTTCGGCTGCACAAGTTTTGAGCTGAAAAGTATTTTCAAATTGAAACAAGCCTTAAATAGGGAACGAGGGAATGTGCCGGACGAAGACAGATGTCGAAGAGAGCTGGTAACCCTCTCCTGAACATAAACTATCTGCTGATTCTGTGGATGTTGTCGCAAGCCCCCGCTCACGGATATGATATCCTGCTCAAGTTCTCAGACCTCTTTGGCCGGAGAGTGACTTCAGGGGCGCTCTATCCGATGCTCTACAAAATGGAGAGGCTGGGGCTCATTTTCAGCGAAATAGCGAGGGGTACTGGGAACAGGACCAGGAGGATCTACCACATCCAGAAGGCTGGGCTTGACGCAGTTTCTGAGTTTGCTTCGAGATTTGGGGATTTCTTTGACTTCATGAAGACGGCCAAGGAGAACCAGATCGCCGCGGCTATCACAGTGGCGACGTAGGAAAATCGTCTCTTGTCTAATCAGACCCCCTTATTTTTCAACGGCTCCAGCCAGCGCGATATCTCGCTTTTCTACCCAATGCTGGACATGAGGATGCCGTAGGTTGAAGCTGGCACTCTTCACGGAGTGGTTTCCACCCGTCAGAGGCGGGGTAAGCTCGCACGTGTACGGCTTGGCCAAGGAGTTGGTCAGGAGGAGGCATGACGTGACGGTTTACACGAAGAGGCAGTCGAGGAGATCTTCCGGCGATGTCTCTGACTACAAGGGGATACGGGTCAAGAGCTTGGCGCCTTCAGTTCCGCTGAACTTCCCGGTCATTCCTCCATCTAGGGGTGAACTACACGAGGTGTTCAAGGATGAGGATTTCGATGTCGTGCACTCCCATCATGCTTTCACGCCGACGCCGCTCTTGGCCTTGGTGTACGCGCGAAATGCCAACGTGCCCTCTGTACTTACGAACCACTCGATTCCCGGAAGCGGATACGACGGAACCATGGGGGACATCCTCAGCTCAGCTCTCTATCCGCTGAGACAGTACCTGAACATGGCCGATCACATCGTCGCAGTCAGTCAAGCGGCCGCGGACTTCATGAGCCTCCTCGTGGACTACGTGCCGATCAGCGTGATCCCGAATGGGGTGGACTGCGAGCTCTTCAAGCCCAGGCCTGACGTGAAACGATCAGGCAGGAGGGTGCTCTATGTGAGCAGACTCGTGAACAGGAAGGGCCCGCACGTCCTGATAAGGGCCCTCAAGAGGGTAGTTGGCGAGATCCCGGATGCAGAGCTGGTCATCGTGGGAGAGGGGTACCTCAGTCCGGCACTCCGGATGATGACCTATGACCTAGGGTTGATGGACTCAGTCAAGTTCCTGGGGAACATCAGTTCAGAGAGACTCGCGCGGACATATGCTTCATCGGACATCTTCGTCTTGCCATCACTCCACGCCGAGTCGTTCGGAATGGTCCTCCTAGAGGCCATGGCGAGCGAGGTGCCCGTCGTCGCGTCGGAGACGGGCGGGATCCCTGAGGTCGTGAAAGACGGTGACGAAGGCATACTGGTGAAGCCTGGAGATGAGGAGCAACTCGCACAGGCCATTCTGGAACTCTTGAGGAGCGAGGATAAGAGGTCACAAATGGCTAAGGCAGGAAGGCAGAAGGCCCTCGCGCGATATGACTGGAGGGTCGTCGGAGAGGAGGTGCAGAAGCTCTACAGTTCATTGGCCTGAACTGTTCCTCCAATCGAGCACTGCTCCCGCCAGCCGACAAGGATCGTCTGTGATCAGCCCGTCCACGTTCCGTCGCAGGAGATCAAGGGCCACCTTCGGGTCGTCGACGGTCCAAGGCACGACAGCGAGTCCCGCGTTTTGGGCCATCTCCAAGGACTCACCGTCGAGGTCTGACACTTCCGGCAAGATGCAGCTCGCCCCGACCTGCATTGCCGCCTCAATCGCGTCCCGGAACGCGGCCTGTTCAATGAGACCAGTCCTGAGCTCAGATGAGACCAACTTGAACTTCGACACGACCTCGGGGCTGAACGACGTGAAAAGCGTCCTTCGGATGTCGCCATGGGCAGATATCTCTTGGACTATCTCCGCTTCACGATCAGGTATCTTCACATCGAGATCCAGAGAAGCGACTCCCTTCACTGCCTTTGCGACCTCCGACAGCGTGGCTATTCTCTCCCCCTTGAAAGCGATCTCCTGCAACTCTTCCAGGTTGACCTGAGAGATATCGACCGGCTTGTTCGCGATTCGCTCCAACGTCGGGTCATGTGATAGAACAAGTACATCGTCACAGGTTACTCTCACGTCCACTTCCACCGCCGTGGCGCCGCACGCTATCGCCCCCAGAATGGACCGGACCGTGTTCTCGGGGAAGCGGGTGGGGGCTCCCCTGTGACCAGTCAGCAAGAAGTCCGAGGCTGCCAACTCTGTCGGGACTGGTGCGGGGGAAGTTAAGGCTTGGGCGCGAGCTCCCAGTTCGGCCCAAATGACAGGTGTTCCTGCACGCTCGTGCGATGCCTTTCACACCCCTCTGACGGCGGATGCTCGGCGACTGATCGCCCGGACGTGAAACGCTTAAAACTTGCTGGATAAAGTATCCAGCCCCTTGGCAAGCATCAGGTCGATGGTATTGGCTTCGCTCCTCGTGGCAGTCTCGCTTGGGACGAACTATGCGCTTTCAGGGGTGCCGAACGTGAAGCTCATGGACCTGTGCGTCTTCTTGGCAGGCAAGCACTTGGGGCTTCTTTACGGGGCCCTGGTCGGCGCCCTCTCGTGGGCCTTCTATGGTGTCCTGAACCCATACGGCGCGTCGTTGTTCACGACGGTGATTGCCATCGTCGGCCAGGTCTCCTATGCGACTGCTGGGTGGGCGCTTGGGAATCTCAGTTTCTCCCCCGGGTCAGCGAGCGAAAGGAATCCAGCTTGGCACGCGGCAGCCGGGTTCTTCTCCACCCTGCTCTATGACCTGTTCACGAACTCCGCATTCGGGGTCTTCTTCTACGGCTCAGCCGTGGCTGGTCTGCTTGCAATGAACTTCCCGCTGCCGATGGGCGTCATTCATGAGGCCTCAAACTTCATTCTGTTCCCGTTAGTCGCTGTGCCGATCGAGGGCAGGATGAACGACCTCGTCGGGAGGCGGGTCGCCAAGAGGACCCTGAACCTGCCGAGACTGGAAACAGTGCTTGTGGTGACGGCTTCGCTGTCATTGCTGCTGAACGGCTTCCTGTTGCCCAACTACCTCTCCCTTCGGGAGGAGAACGATAGGCTCACGGCCATGCTGAAGGAGAACACGATTCAGGTGAACGTGCTTGTAAACTTCGGAAACGGCACGAGGACATGGTACAATGCCACAGTACTGCCTTCGGGCTCCTCGATGTACAATACGACCACTAGGCTGTTCGGAACAGACGTTGCCGCCACGTTCTCCCCTTACGGCGTCATGGTAGATGAGATCGCGGGAGTCGGCACTTCGCCGGACCATCCGAACTCGTACTGGGTTTGGTTCAAGTGGGACCAGACATCCGGGACATGGGCGATGGGAGACACGGCAGCTGACCAACATGGGTTATCACCGGGGGAGGTCGTGGCTTGGGCGTTTGTCGATTTCTCGAACCCGAGCGTCGTCCCGAGCCCCTGAGCGCGCAAAGGTTTTCTGCGTACATGGAGGCGTAGTTGTGCGTTGAAGCTGTCGGAAGCTCTTAGAATACTGGAGGCGGTGGCAGAGCAGGATCCTGAGAGGCCCCGCTCCTTTCACAATGGGCACGTGATGCTCAGCATCATGGCACTTGACCCGGAGTCACCCATGTCCAGGGATGAGCTTCAGGACAGGCTGGGCTTGGGCGGGGGAGCAGTCAGGAGCCTGATCACCCGCCTTGTGATGAACCACCTGCTGGTGGCTTCACCAAGTGGCACGAGGCTGAAGGGGCTCGGCTCGAAGGTCAAGTCCGAGCTGTCAAAGCGCGTAGTTGGGCCCACTGACGTCAAGCTCGACTATCTGCGGTTGGATGCCAGCAACACTGCGTATCTGGTCAGAGAAGCTGCCGTGTCGGCTGCCGAATCGATTGCCCTGAGGGACTCCGTCGTCCGCTATGGCGGAACGGGCGGGACGGCCTGCATATCGAAGGGGGAAGTTGCCGTCCCAGGCGTGACTGAGAATTTGGAGGAGATATCGAGGACGGATGCTGATGCCCTGAGGAAGCTCAAGCCCGCCTACGGGGACCTCATATTCATCTCATCCGCTCCCTCAAGGGCCGTGGCTGCATCCTCTGGTGCCGCAGCCCTCTTTGAGTTCCTGCTGCACAGGGGCGTCTAGTGAGCGAATGGTGCCTCCCCTACAGAATGGCTTTCATCTCAAGGGCGTAGGTCTGGAGGAATTTGACCATGTGAGAGTGCCTTGAGCGCGCCATTTTCCTGCCTGTGCTCGTGCACATAAGGTCCTTGAGTCTCAGCAGCTTCGACGAGAAGTGCCATATGGCAGACGGATCAGGGCCAGACTTCCTCATCTTGAGTCTTGGGGGCCTTCTCGGATCCCAGGTCAGCTCTCCGAGTGACTCACCCTTGTACCAGCCGATGAAGGCAAAGGCCCGGGCTATCCCCCTTGCTCCCATCGCCTCAAGAAAGTCTGCATCCCTCAACACCATGGCCTCAATGGACGAGGGTCGAGCCCCCTCCAGAAATGATTCGTACGATGACTCCTCGATGATTGCCCTCACCGCCTTGGCTCTCTTGATGGACATTCCCCCAGAACGCAGGTATCTCTCTGCCCTCTTGGCTGAGGCCAGCTGATGAGGCACTGCTCCACTCTTGCCCCGGGGCACCGAGTCGTGCAAGTACGCGGCGGACATCAGCAACTCCATGTCAGCGCCCTCCTCCCTTCCGATCCTGCGGCACAGCCTTGCGACGGATTCACAGTGGTCGTACCTGTGCGCGATGTCAGCGTCGCGTGAGGTCGATCGTGCGAGTGCTCTCGCAGCCCGGACCAGACGGCTCAATTCGCTCAAGTCGGCCTCACCGTGTCTGATGACCTTATGTGCGTTCTCCTCCCAGAGCGCGGGATCAGCGCCTGATCCTCATGAAGCGCCCAGCCGCGAACGCATATTCTTATTCCACCGTTACGCAGACAAGGAGTCGAGTTGCTCAAGGTGCATTACCAGGCCGCTGGACCCGGAAACAGAGGTGACCCCAGCTGAGAGCAACGGCCACATTGCCAGTGGTCGACATGTGGAGAGAACCAAGGACGGGCTCGGAGAGGGTGAGTCAGGCCAGGCTAGGCCAAGACCTGACAGTCGAGAAACTGAAGGGCCGGTTCCTTTGGGTTGGGTCGCAGGATGGCTACCATGGTTGGGTGGAAAGATCGACCGTGAAGAAGGGCCGAGCGAGATATGGGGGCACCGGGAAAGTGGTGGCGGTGGAAAGCCTGTTTGAGCCTGTGTCGGCCTATCCATCTCAACTGGAGACCCTGCTCGTGGCCCCCATGGGTAGCGTTATTGAGGCCACCCGCAGGAAGGACAAGTGGACTTGTGTGAGGCTTCCCGATGGGAGATCCGGGTTCATGCACACTGGGGAACTGAGGCCGGCCCGCGACCCATTCCCGAGGGAGGACATCGAGAGCATAGTCGAGAGAGCTCTCAAGCTCGTTGGCACGCCGTATCTCTGGGGAGGGACGAGCCCGTGGGGCCTAGACTGCTCCGGCTTCGTCCAGTTGGCTTACATGATGGGAGGATATCATCTCTCAAGGGACGCTGACATGCAGTTTGAGCGCAACGGCAGGCTCGTGCCCATGAACTGTGCGAGAAGGGGAGACCTGCTGTTCTTCAGGGGGAAGGACGGCCGCAGGGTGTCTCACGTGGCAATATGCTTGGGCAGAGATATGATGGTTCATGCCAGCGGGAGCAAGGGCGTCGTGGTGGATTCAGTCTCCAGTCTGAGGAAACTTCTCGTTGGCGTGAGACGAATTGTCGTCCCGAGCGCTAGGAGGCACATGAAGGGGTACCGTGACAGGCTGCAGGGATGATCCTCACAGTGCTCGCGCTCGCTTCCCTGCTCGGACTGTCCTACCTGATGGTCTCGCTGCCTTGGCTCTGGAGACCCCTGCCTGTGCTCAGGGAGACCAACGTGGGTGACGACACTGTGTTATTTGTGTCAGACCTTCATCTCGACAGCGCAGAAAGCGTCCCCCGTGGTCTCCCCAGCCTCGTTGAGGGGACAAGACCAGCCACCTTGGTCGTAGTGGGCGACTTACTGCGCGCGCCCCGAGACGTGAGTTCGGAAGGGCAACTACTGGATCTCGTTATGGCCGTATTAGAAAAGGTGGACAGAACGGCCAATCTGAAGCGAGTGCTTGTGACCATGAGCGAGAACCACGATCCCCCCTTGACGAAAGGAGAACTCACGCTTGAGCACAGGGGCGCGAAGATCATGCTGACTCACGACCCAATATTGATTGAGGCCTCCGGTGTAAGGGCACTTGCGGTTCACGGGGACTACTTCTGTTCTGATGGAGCCGTCACCGCGACCGTGGAATTGCTCCTCCTGGCGTTGGGGGTGAGCGGGGCGACCGAGAGGTTCCTGAGGTCGAAGATCGGGATGGACAGAAACGACTGGGTTGTCATGGGGCATACTCATGTGCCGATGATTGACCAAGGACACAGAGTCGCCAACTGCGGGGCATTCCATGGCCATCCCATGAGAAGGGCCTCGTCAACGGCAGTGTTGCTCCAAGATGGCCAGCTGAGATTAGTCAGTGGATCAGACCTTCACTCGTGATGGGAGTTGACGGCGGCGGCAGGTCCGGCGAAGTCACCGTATCACAGGATCTTCGAGCCCGGCGGTGCATTCCCGTCGGTGGTGAGAAGGAAGACATCTCCGCCCGCCTCAGCGGCGAGAATCATTCCCTCTGACACTACACCCATCAACTTCCTTGGAGCTAAGTTAGTCAGCACAACGAGGTTCTTACCGACGAGATCCGCCGGTTTGTGAGTCTGGGCTATGCCCGCAACGACCGTCCTCTGGGCTTGTCCCATGTCCAATGTGACCTGCAGTAACTTACTGGATCCCTTGAGCTGCTCGGCCTTGATGACTTTCGCCACCCTGACGTCGAGTTTCGCGAAGTCCTCGATGCTAATCGTGCTCATGTGTTGTTGTGGGCGGATCGAGCAGTCGGGGGTTCTAAACCTTTTCGCTTGGCGTCGTAGGGGTCGGGAAACCGGAATTAGCATTCACCATCGTTCCTCGATCAGGCTTTCGCCTCGCTTCAACAGTTATATCGGCCCTTCGGGAGTCAGCAGAAAGACGACATGCGCATAGCATTCTTCGTCTGGGAATACCCACCTATGGTGGTGGGTGGGCTCGGCACATATGCCATGTACATCACAAGAGAGCTTGTCAAGAGGGGACACGATGTCACCGTGTTCTCGATGAACCCGGGGGGACTGCCTACTAGGCAGATCCTGCAGGGCGTCGAGGTTCATAGGCCGGAGATCATAGACATAACGAACGTATTCCCCATTTTCGTGACGGAAGACATAGTCGGTTGGGGCCCGTCCGCCAAGTTCTTCAACGACATCCTGATGTACAACGTCCTCTCGACATCAAAGTTGGTTAACCAGCTCGAGAAGGAGGAAAAGACGGAGCACGACATAATCGCGTTTCACGACTGGCTCAGCGCTATCGCCGGGATTTGCGTGAAGAACGTGCTTCCGAAGATGCCAACCGCATTTCACATACATTCCACGGAGTCGGGCAGGACTGGGAACGGATCAAAGATCATCAGCCACATGGAGATGGAGGCCGGAAAGTCCGCGGACAAACTGGTCACGGTGAGTCACGCCATGAAGGAGGACCTCGAACGACATGGTTGGCCCACAAGGAAGGTTTCGGTTGTCTGGAATGGAGTCGACGTGGACAGATACGACCCAAAGGCAGTCGACCAGGAGCAAGTGGCCGGTCTGAGGAAGTCGTACGGCATAGCCGAGGATGAGAACATGTTGCTTTTCGTGGGCAGGCTGGCTTGGGTCAAGGGAGTGTCGAATCTGCTGCAGGCCATGCCGGAGATCATAGCGGAGTTCCCGAAAACGAAGCTGGTGATACTTGGAAGGGGAGAACAACAGGACTACATCGTGGAGACGGCCGACAGGCTGGGAATACGGAAGTCCGTGATAGCGCGGTTCGAGTTCGTGCCAGAGGAAGAGAGGATCCTGCACTATGCGGCATGCGACCTTGCAGTGTTCCCCAGCACCTATGAGCCATTCGGGATTGTCTGCCTAGAGGCGATGGCCATGCAGAAGCCGGTCGTGGTCGGAGCGTCGGGGACTGTCGGGTTCAGGGAGCAAGTGGTGCCATCTGGCCCGGATCAGAACGGCATTCACGTCAACGGCAATGACCCACATGATGTGGCTTGGGGGGTGAAGGCAACATTGGAGGATCCCAGCGCGATGAAGACCTGGGGCGAGAACGGCAGGAGAAGGGCCGAGATGTACTTCACTTGGGACAGAGCGGCAGCCCAAACCGTGGACGTATATCAGAGAGCCATCGACGAGACAAACCACAAGTAAGACGTGCCTGTGTGGCGAGCTGAGACTACCCTATGCCAGTCTCCTCCTTGAACTGCAAGCGGTAGAAGGAGCTGTACAGGCCGCCCTCTTTCATGAGTCCCTCGTGAGTCCCCCTTTCGACGATCACGCCCTTGTCGATCACAAGTATCTCGTCGCACAGCCTGATGGTCGAGAGCCTGTGAGCGATTATTATCGTCATCCTGTCGCTCAGCAGATGCCTGAGCGCCCTCTGAATCACCAGTTCAGTGTACGGGTCGATTGAGGATGTTGCCTCGTCAAGGACCAAGACGTCTGGATCGGTCAGCAGAGTTCTGGCAAAACTGATGAGCTGCCTCTGGCCAATCGATATGTTCGAGGAGCCCTCTGTTATCATGTACTTATAGCCATGGGGAAGCCTCTCAATGAAGTCATGAGCACCGATCGACTTGGCCGCCTCTACCACCTCTTCGTCTGTCGCCTCTGGCTTTCCGAATCTTATGTTATCCTTGACTGATATCGGGAACAGGAAAGAGTCCTGCAACACTATGCCCATGTGCTTTCTCAGAGAGGACAGCGAGACATCCCTTATGTCATGTCCATCGATGACTATCCTCCCCTTGTCGGGGTCGTAGAATCTGGCCAAGAGGTTGATCGTTGTGCTCTTCCCGGCACCAGTCTCTCCGACCAAGGCCAACTTCTTCCCATGCGTGAGCGTGAATGTGATTCCTTTCAGTACTGGAACCCCTGGCTCGTAGCTGAAGGTGACATCATCGAATCGAACCTCCTGTATCAAGGCAGTTCCAACCTCCTTTCCATCGGTGCCTCCAAGACTTCTGCCTTCGTGTCTATCAGGTCGAATAGTCTCTCTATCGCGGTCATAGCAGATTGATACTGGTCGTACATTGCCATGAGATCCATCAGTGGCATGAAATAGTTGAATTGGTACTCGGTGAAGGCCACGAGTACTCCTATTGTGACCCCTGCGGTTCCGAACAGTTCAGTCCCGTACCACAGGATCGCAATCGTGCCGATAAGCCTGAGGAACATGATAAGAGGCATGTATGACGACGATATGAGTATCGCTCTGCTGTTCGCCTTGACCGTGCTGTCCTGCTGCTCCTCGAATCTCTCCTTGACCTTCTCTTCGATCACCATTGATTGGATGACTTTGATCCCGGCCAGGTCCTCCTGCATCCTCGCCGTCAGACCTGCCGTCACCACTGCGGCCCTTCGATAGGCGGCCCTTGAGTACTTTCCCAAGTACCATATTGTGAGAAGAGAGACCGGTAACATTACCAGTGCGAGGGTGGCCAGCCTGTAGTCGAGAATGTACATCATGGTGAATGCTCCTAGAATGGAAGAAGCGTCCATCAAGATGCTCGTTAGGCCAACCCTGAGGAATATCCTGACCGTGTTGGCGTCTGTGATCGGTCTCGATATGATCCTGCCTATCTCACCTTCTGAGAAGTAGCGCAGCGATATCGTCTGCAGCTTATCCATGATGTCATCTCTCATGTCAGCCACGACGTTCTCTCCGACAAGGCGCATTCGGTAAGTCTGTATGTACTGGAAGAGATGGTTGCTCAGGACAATCGTGACGAAGAGGGGGATCCACCAGGTGAAGCCCGAAAGATCCCCTGGGACGATGATCTTGTCGATGGCTAGCTGGTGCATGTACGGCGAGGCCAGGCCCGTCAGCGAAGTGAGTACTATTGAGGCCATTCCAGCGAACAGGCTTCTCTTGTGCTTCTCCGCGTAGCCGTAGACCCGCTCCATGAGAACCCTGTCTGGCGTGGTCCTCTTCCTAGCCTCTTCCTCCCTCGTAGAAAAAGTGGCCCAGCGGCTTGGCCCAGGACCAGACATTACTTGAGATCGCCCCCCTTGTTGCTGATGTCAGCGGCCTTGCCGAGGAATTGCGTCTCGTATATTCTCCTGTATGTGCCATTGGCTGCCATCAGTTCAGCGTGCGTTCCGAACTCTATCACCCTTCCGTCTTCGAACACGACTATCCTGTCTGCATTCTTTATAGTGGAGAGTCTCTGAGCTATGATGAAGGTGGTTCTGGACCTCGTTGCCTCCTCGACCGCGGACTGTATCTCCTGCTCGGTCCTTGCATCCACAAACGAAAGCGAATCATCCATTATCAATATCCTCGGGTTTGCGATCAGCGCTCTTGCTATGGTCATTCTCTGCCTCTGACCTCCTGACAGCGTCACACCCCTCTCTCCCACTTCGGAATCATACTTGTTCGGAAGTGATTCTATGAAGTCATGAATCCTGGCGATCTTTGCGACCTCGACAACCTCCTCAGGGGAGGCGTCAGGCCTTCCGAGTGCTATGTTGTCCTTTATCGTGCCTGAGAAGAGGAAGACATCCTGCAAGACCACGCCCACCTGTCTCCTGAGCGACGACAGCTTGAACTCCCTCACGTCAATCCCGTCGATCGCTATCCTTCCGGAGTCAATATCGTAGAATCTTGGGACCAAGTAAATCAGCGAACTCTTGCCTGATCCAGTCGCGCCCAGAACGGCTATCTTCTCCCCTGGTGTCGCCGTGAAACTCACGTCCGTTAGCACTGGTCGCTTTTTCGAATAGCCGAAGGTCACATGCTCAAACTGCACCTTTCCCTTGGTGATTGGTATGTCCCTCGCGCTAGGAAGGTCTTCCACCACCCTATGAGTGTCTGTCACCTCGAAGACCCTCTCAAGCCCAGCAGAGGCGATCACCCATGTCCCTAGCAACTGGCTGAGGTCTCGAAGCGGAAAGGACATTCTCATCAAGTAGCGCGCGAAGAGGACTATGTCTCCGACCGTGAACGCCGCCCCTCCGGACAACGTCGAATAGGCAGCGTAGACGTAAACCAACGTTATTCCAAGGCTGAGCAATGTCGATGAGACTGGCATGTAGATGGCTTGCATCCTGCCAGCGGCGACTGCCGTGTCAACGTAGATGCGCTCGACTTGCTTGAAGCCATCCACTATGTCGCCCTGTCTTCTGAATATCCTGACGGTCTTCATCCCGATGATGTCTTGCTGTATGTAGGAGCTCAGTTTGCCCAGTATCAGCTGCATGTTCCTGAACAAAGGCATGGTGTAGACCCACAGGCGGCTCGTGAAGTAGAAGATCAACGGCATAGTCGCCATGGGTATCAGCGTCATCGTGGGACTCACCGAATAGAGTATCACGAAGGTGGTCCCCACCAAGAATAGGGCGTTGAAGATTGTCCCAAGCCACATCCTGACGAAGGAATCTGCCATTTGGAGATCCATCGTTGCTCTTGAGATGAGGTCGCCCACAGCTATCGAGTCGTAGAAACTGAAGGACTTCTCTTGAAGTGATGAGTAGTACTCAGATCTTATGTCCCTTATGATGTATTGCGACATCACGCCCTGCACGTACGTCATGGCGAAAGCACAGAGGCCAACACCCACACCTGACAGCAGTATGATCTCTAAGTAGCCCAAGAGGAGGTCAGAGTGCCCTCCAACGATAACCTGGTCTATTATCAAGGACGTGTACAGTGGTTCGAGCGTGAACAGGTATGACCTCGCCAGGGATAGGACTATCGTGAGAGCTACGTACAGACTGTACTTTCTATGATACCCCAATAGCCTCTTCATGGCGGAGACTGACTCTGTGAAGCTTCTCCTCGGCTTGAGGGCCTTCACATAGTCGAGCAGCGGTTGTGCTACGCTCATCCCCCCGCTCCGCGGCGGATACTAGTATATGAATTGAATAGTCATTCGCAGTTCTGATATTGGTAGTTGGGATCAGATCATATCCTTCCGACTCGTCTCAGGTAGAGTGCCACCCCCGCGCACGACAACACGAGCAGCAGCGCCCAGAGCCAAAGTGGCACTCCGACCCCATATGTTAAGGGGCCTGAGACCGAGACGTTGCCGCTTCGATCTCTTGCCTTCACCCAAAGCGTCACTTGAGCAAAGGGAAGCTGCCTCGGGATCACGGCCCTGAACCTCCCGTCAGCCCCCAGTTGAGCCTCGACGACCGTTTCTTCCTGTCCCGACCACACGATGTAGCCGACCCACGTGCTGTTCAACCCACTTCCTCTGTCACTCGCAGAGAACTCAACGCTGACATCGTCCAGCAGGGTTGGCTGCATGGGAAGGATCGTGATGTTAGAAACGTCGGGCTGAATGTCGTCAATCACGCTAAACTCAACTCCTCCGACCGACCTATCGGACCCATCAAGGAACCTGACCCAGAATTGGGCTGACCAGTCAGTGACCTCAGAAGGATCGTTGAGGCTGAAATCGAAGGAACCAGAGGCCGAAGCGTTCCCCACTGAGAGACCCACCCTCCGGCTGATGCCCGAAGAACCAGTCATGTTCACCCAAGCAAGTCCGATGGACCGTAGGTCGGACGGGATGAGCTCGAACCCGATGTTAGGACTGCTGAGTCGCACGGTCCGCTTGTCGACGTTCACCTGAAACTCGACGACAACGACCCTCGACAACTTGGCCCCGACCCTAAGGCCGTCCGAGGACCTGAACTTGACCAAGAACGTGTGGGCCCCCACTTGCGTGAGCCTCAGGGGGCCTGCCGAAGCGCTCCCTCCCTCCAGCTGAGAGACGACGGCCGAGAAGACCTCCGCCCCTCCGGGGCCGTTGACCTCGAAGGTGACATCGCCCGGAGGGATCACGCCGAGAGCAGACGCCGCCTTGGCCTGCAGCATTGCTGTGTCGTTCAGCAAGAAGTAAGATGCCGAGGTACCCCCTCTCATAATGAGCGCGCTAGAGTACGCGCTTTGCAGATAGTTCGACGACTGGAGGATCACGGAGATATTCCCCAAGTATGTTGATGCCTGTCCCATATCAATGCCCCCGACCTCCAGTGACGTGCCGGTCATCCTAGCGAAGGGAGTGCCGCCTCCGGGGCCGGAGCTGACGTAGAAGTCGTAGACAGCCCAGTCCTCCGGCAAGTCAGCTATGACGAGCTTGAGTGAGGAGAACGGCGGCGCAGTGACATTGATCCTGTTGCTTCTCGCTGACCACGTCACATTGTTGGGGAACACCTTGAACTGCGAGAGAAAGATCGGCCCGTCCCTGGTCAACTGATAGTACCAAGTGAAACTCAGAGCGTACGCAAAGAACCCGATGTTAGGGGGGACTGGTGAGAACACCCAGAGCCTGTAAGTCACCAAGTTATTGTAGGGAACTTCAATGATCCCAGGGGCAGGCAAGTTGTGCCAAACCCACCTCTCGTCCTTGACTTGGATGCGCCAGCCGGAACTTGACATGAGCCACTCGCCCCAAGGCCTTCCCTGCAAGTCCGTGTACACGGTTAGCTTGGAGAACGGTCTGAAGAAGGGCGGAAGCTCGTTCGCGCTGTACTCCGCACGGCTCTGCTCCACCGAGCCCAGATTCGATGCTACCTTCACCGTCCCCCCGGAGAAGGCCCCTGACCCGAGCACTGAGACCTCGAACTCAGCCTCTGATAGTGGAGACAGGAGGAAGACAGCTGGAGTGAAACCATAGCCGAAGGCCCCTGAGTCTACCGTCACGACGAGAACTCCTTGCGGGAGATTCATGCCATGAAGGCGCAACTTGTAGTTGCCCAACTGAACTTGAGTTGCCCACTGAGGCACAACCATCAACAATTCGTTCACATGCGGCGAACCCGTCACGCATGACATCATCATCCAACCGTTCAGGCTTAGCCAAGTCAGTGAAAGCGGGTCGAAGAGCGAACTGGATCCTGAGGCGCAGTCCTGGGGTTCGGTGACGTTGTCCAACAGCAAGATTGATGCCCCGACACCAGCATCCCAGATGACCTTGAGATTGAGCCGAACTCCTGTTGTCAGGGTCTTTGAGGAGTTCAGCTTCAGCACGACCCACCAATCGTACGGGCCTGTCACGTTTATCGAAGCTGTCTGTATCGTCTGCAGAGTTCCGTAGTCCTCCAGTTCGCAATGAAGACGAGTTGTACCCGAGGCGACTTGGACAACAACCCATGCGTATCTTATTTCGGACCCGTTGAGGGAGGCTGGGACCGTGAAGTTCTGCCTGAGCGTCGCATAGGAGGTGTTGAGCGAGACGTACCTGTAGTTGGCTTGTTGCGAATACCTGATACTGAAGGCACTGCTTGAGAATAACGTGAACCCATCTTGCCTCGGGCTGAAGTAGTCTCTCGTGACCCAACTCAGGTCGGACCATGTGGGCTCACCGAAGGACGCACTGGACTTGTCCCAACGGTCCGACTCTATTGAGATCGACAGCTCGTCATGTTCTGCGAGCAACACCTCTCCACTTCCTTGAAACGTGAGGTTGGAACTCTCCGCCAATGCGGTCGAATTCAGAGTCGGACCTAGGCCTTCATAGATAGCTTCCGCGGGAGACTCTCGAGCAGATGATCTGCTCGCTGGGTTAGGCATGGACAACAACAGGACTATGGCTATTGCCATAGCCGCCTTGGTCATCTTATGCTAGTGTCGGCCGCGTTCTTATATGAATATGTGCTGGGGCCCCAACGACTTCTCACTTCTATTTCACGACAGAAAACCCCTTAAGAGACAAAGCCATGCGTTCGCGGTGTTCTGCGGATCGTAACCACCTCCTCCGAGTGCAAGTAGACTTCCCCTAGCGGCCCGATCTGCCGCCTTCTTGGCGACGCCAGCGACGAGACTGTGAACCCTCGGCGAGAACGACAGGTGAGCTATCGGGTCACCTGCCAAGCAGTCTGCACCGGCCTGCAGTATCACTAGCTCTGGGTCTGACTCCGCCAAGAAGCGCGTAGCACCCTTCAGCCTGGCCTCGAATTGCTTGTCTGTCGAACCCGGTTGCAGTTTCACGTTCATCTTCGATCCCTCTGCTGCCGGACCACCCGTCTCAAATTCCGAGCCAGTCCCAGGGTATAGATAACGGCCGTCTTCGTGAAAGTCCAGTATGCGGAGATCCTTGTCATTGTAGTATTCGTACATCACTCCGTCTCCATGATGGGCGTCGATGTCGATGTAGAGAATCCGCCTTATGCCCAGCCGTCTCCTTGAATACTCTATTGCCACCGCCACGTCGTTGAAAACGCAGAAGCCCGCTGCTCGATCCCTCCTCGCGTGATGGAGCCCTCCCATGGGGTTGAAGGAACAGGTGTGATGCGAAAGAGAGTCCTTGAGGCATTCAAGCGTAGTCCCGACGGTATAGCACGCGGCCTCGTACACTCCGCTGAACACGGGCGTGTCTCCCTCATCGAGCATACCTGTTCCGATGTCGGACAGCTCCTTCACTCGCTCAATGTAGGAAGCTGTATGAAAGAGGAGAAGGTCATCCATGGTCGCAGCGCGAGGTTCTATCACCTTCACCCTCGGATCATCGAGTAACCCATCTTCTCGGCACAGCCTGAAGAACTCCGCTATCCTGACAGATCTCATCGGGTGGTCCCCGCCGAAGTCGTACTTCAAGAGCTCCTCGCCGTAGGCGACCGCAAGTCTGTGCCCCGTGTTCATCGTGCCCGCGGGATTCGCACATCGTTTATATTCATGAGGGTATCGCGACGCCCCATGGATCACGCTACCGCATTGATGACGGGTCCTGAGTTGAGGTACCGCGTCAAGCAAGCCTCAGTGGGTTTGATCCAAGTTGGTGGGCTCAAGGATCAGGGGCCGCATCTGTCGTCTGGGGCCGAATGGGAGCTCCTCGAAGCCTACGCATCAAAAGCGGCCCAGAGGTTGCACCCTTACATCCTGAGACAGCCACCCATTCTGCAGGCGATCGGGGACAGGTCGCTGTTTCCTGTAGCCCCCGAGACGCTGAAGAGTGTCGTTTCGGACGCCATTGTGGGCATCGCCTCCCTGGGAATTGGCCGAGCTGCAATACTCGTCTTGGGAGAGCCCGAGTGGGAGGCCGTGAAGGCCGCAGTGGAAGGAGCCAAGGCAAAGACCAAGATCCTGGCACTGTGGGAGCTCTACCCTAAGCCCAAGGAGCTCGAGGGGGAAGACCCTAAGGGCGTCGGAAATGCGTTCCTGACTGCCCAGTTGATGCACCTCGATCCCGAGATGGTCAAGGTAGACAACCTCAAATACGCGGACTCCTCATTCGGCGTGTCGGGAGACCCCAAGAAGGCAACCGCTGAGATCGGAAGGACAGTGTTCGATCAGACTTTCGAAGCTTTGGTTGCAGCCTTAGACAACTTCATGCGTGAGTGAAGGAG
>Ga0172363_10000192_pt1 | contig 41212 bp, 45 predicted proteins | sample LakKivs2_kivu2a2_FD_114541 | JGI IMG/M metagenome (GOLD analysis project Ga0172363, IMG submission 114541) | Sediment microbial communities from Lake Kivu, Rwanda - Sediment s2_kivu2a2 | ecosystem: Environmental > Aquatic > Freshwater > Lake > Sediment | place: Rwanda: Western Province, Lake... | reverse complement strand
CGAGACTGTGCCAAGAGCATCTTCAGTTGTTATGATTACTCTGGCCAAATCAGTGTTAATGGTAGTGTATGCACTTTCTCCAGGGAAACCAACGTTTGAATATATCCCAAAGATTACTGTTCCATTATTTAATATAATAGAAGGAGTACCGTATGATCCTGTCCATTCATATCCTGCTCCATCACAAGTTGGTAATATAACCTTATTTGACCATGCCCCATTTTCATATACAGCAAGCGAAGAACCTGGGTCAGCACCATTACTCATGTATCCATCCCAAGTCAACTGGATTGAAGTTGGAGTATAAGCAGAAGTATCTATTACAAACCTATGTGACGCTCTGCCAAATCTGGAAAAAGCTGCAGCACAACCAGAATCAGAACGATATGCTCCATCATCTGTATTTACAGTAGCATACCCAGCAGAAGGAATTGTTGTTCCAGTATTAGGAGAAGTTATCTTAGTTGTTTGATTATTAGCAGTGTAAAAGTAAACCTTGAAGCTTACTCCATCTGGAACAAGTGTGTACTGAGTCATGCAGATTACTCCACTTGTACCAGACTAATGCAGTCTAAAAGGCTTTCCATTTACATTTAAATTTAGATGGATCTAATGCAGCTTCAAAGCATTTGCCACACTGTCCAAATCCTTCAGGACAAGGTCCTTCTCTAACATAATTATTGCCTTCTAAATTTACTATTATCCTAGGTCCACGTTCCTTAGAAAAAATAAGAATTGGTTCCCAGGAGTATTGGTAAACACACCTAGGACATCGCTTTAATATTCCATATGTTGCAGATCCAGGTCCTATTCTAGACTTAAAGAACTTAGCTATAGAAAATACCGTCTTCTCTCCACACAAGTTTAAATTCTTTAGTTACTTGACTAATATATGGACTAGCTGAAGTTTCTCCTTGTACATATAACACAAATGTTCTATCATTTACTGCTGTAGCACTTGCTGGTACTTCTCTCTTAAGCCATATTCCAGCCCATTCCTTGAATGCTATTGTACCAATTCCTATTGAACTACCTAACGTGCAACAATTAGCAGAACTAGTTGCTACTACTTCAGTCTTCCAATCAGTAATCATAGAACCGCTTGATGGCGCTACAGTTTCACTAGCTATAGTTTGTATAGCTGCTGGATCATTAATTGGGCGTTCAGTTGCAATAGATATAGTGTCTGGGGGACCAGCCGTATAGGCTGATATCCATAACTTAGCAGATGTAAGATTATGATCTGCATGATTATTAAACAAAGCTATAGCTCTATATAGTGTTTGACCAGATGCTGATTGATCGCCAGTAACATCAGTAAATATGTTCTGTGAGGTATTATCTGTAATGGTATTAAGACCAATGGTTCCTCCTAGCGCTAAGCTGGTTGCTGAAATAGAATTACCAGTATTGGTATAATAAAACACTAGATCTGATGCTGATATAGCTGTCATATTATTAACACCTAATTAGAGTGGCATAGAACAACTATTTAAACGTTAACACAGTCCATTAAAATCATTTCAGTGTAATGATATGAGCGTAGTGTATTGCGTTACTCATTTAGATGTTTATATATTTACGATCATGAAACTCAGCTACCTTACCTAGATTCCACTTAGATACAGGCCTATAGTATCCAACTACTCTAGAGTACACTTCCATGTTACTTCCACATTTAGAGCAGTTTGTATGCACTCCTCTCTCAGTTGACCCATCTTTTGTGCATATTGAATACGTTGATGTCATGTCAAAGTATGGTATCTTTGATTTAGCAAGCATATTAATAAATGACCTTGTGCTTCCAATGCTTGGTCTCTTGTCTCCAATGAATGCTCTAAATATTGTGCCTCCAGTGAATAATGGAAGAATATTCTCTTCTATCTCAACCTTAGATATTATATCAATATCGTATACTCCTGGTATTAATAACGTAGAATAGTATGGTACGTCTCCTCCAAGAGAATGTATATTACTGTTATTGCTTCTATCAATTTTAGCTAATCTATAGCTACATCCTTCCCCTGGAACCATTTCAAGATTAATTAACTCTTTAGTTTCCTTCTTTGTTGATGATATCCAATTTCTGATATGAGTAAGTACTTCAGTTACAAAAGAAGTGTCTTCAACTAATGATCTGCCACTATAATTAAGACACATTTCATTGAGTCCAATCACCCCTATAGTCATGAAGTAGTTCTTCATTGACCATCCATTCATAATGTTAAATGGCATCATCCTATTCTGGTACTTTAGTATTCTAGACTTACGTATTCTAAGTATATCTAATGCCATTTGCAATCTGTTATCTAATTCTTCAAATAGAAAACTTAGGTCTTTTCCTCTGCAATCATATGCTAGTCTTGGAAGATTAATTGTAACAACTCCCAGGCTTCCTGTTCCCTGACCCGTGTTCCCACACCAAACTGGTTTACCCTCTCTTCTAACATATAGTAAATGACTTGGAACAGTTACACAATATATTTTCCCATCATAATCTATCCATTCTCTATTATCCTTAACAGAATTAACTCTAATAGACTTTTTATTACTAATACAAACCCTATATATCTTAGTGGTACTAAGCCTATTTCTACCAGTAAATTTCTGTTCGCTATATTTAATTTGACCAGATAATCCTATTTTCAATAATATTTCTTGGAAATCATCAGCCAGAGATTTTGATTTAGTGTAATAACATTTACCATCTTTACCGATTGAACCATTCCCTAACATTAGATAATTATATAATATATTTAGTTGTCTAGATGATAGACATTTAATCTCCATTGGAATAAATCTATTTTCTGAATGTCCAAATTGCTTAAGGTATTCAAATAGTCGTTTGCTCCTTATAACAAAATCTCCATTTTTCACAGAGTAGTTATAATGGAACCCACATTTTCTTATTACGTTTGCTATAGTATCCAAATTCTCTTTTTTATGTTGACTTATTACAACTTTATAATGGTCTCTTATAGTACATCCTTCAGCAGTCCATATTCCAAAGAACGCAAGCCAATTATCCATTAATATTTTATTATATATAATCTGATTTTTTCTATTAATTTTAATTGGAGGCAATACAAAATATCTCTCTTCATTACTATTCCATTTAGCAGTTCTGCTATATGAAATATGGCGAGGAGCCTCTTCAGCTGGTATAAACTCAAAGTTTTTGCTCTTTCTCTTCTTTACCCACAATCTATGATTTGGAGTCACTAGGAGATTTATGAATTTAGTTTTCTGATGCAACATCTTTCCTTTATAGTCAGTTGTTATATATTCGCTTGGCAATACAAATTTTAATTCATCATTTTCTAATGTAGCCACTTTATCTGTCTTCAACAGATTCTTAAACAGTTTCCATCCATTAATTGTAAGTATTTCAGTGTCATTAGAATAACAGTTCCACATTCCTTTAGGGCCATCAAACTCTTCTAGGCTAAGATTGAGTCTACAGCACATACTACGAACTATGTCTTCAGATATTCCAGATCCAATATAATTCATGAAGTAGTAGCTTCCAATATCTGAACAGTTGTCCCATAGGAAATCTATGGCTGGATCATTCCAAGGGAACTTTCCATTCAGGTTCACTGTTAAAATGGGGAACGTATTCTTATACAAAATACTTTGTATATCAATAAATGTTCCATTTGCTGATATATCATAAACATAATCATCATATTCTATTTCCTCTACTAACTCAACCCTAACTGGAGTAATATCATCTTCATATAAAGAATTAAGCTCTGGGTATTTCTCTATTAATTTATAACCTCTTCTACTATTCTTCCTAAATAATTGATCTTTTTTATATATAAAATTCTTTTTCTCAGTTAGTATATAATCATTCCCATATGAAATAGAAAATCCTAACCTAAGAGATAATAATATCAATTTAAATTTATTAGTCTCATTATGGCAGCCTATGTTTTTATATACTTTGCAGTCCATACTTCTATGTCCATCAGCTAAATTTAATCCATCAAAGAAAGCCTTTGACACTTCATTAGATTCAAATACCCAATTCTTTATTATTTTATTAGGACTACTTCCAATATATTTCTGTATATCTTTAGCCACCCACCTAACATGTTTACTAAGCTCAATATAATTTTCATGTTCTTTTTCTATTAAACTAAATCCATATATTCTTCTAAATTTCTCTTGGATGATATCAGCCTCTTCTCTACTAGATGCGCATAATTGTACATGATGAAATTTAGTATATCCATCTCCAAAAATATATCCCATTAAGAAGGCTTTATCTATATTCTTAATTTTAAATGAAGATTTAAATTCATCAAACCTTAATTTGTTGGCTATAATAATAACATCATTTTTCTTTATATCCACAGACTTTATTTCCTTTATCTTAAATTCTTCATCTTGAGTAAATAAGCTATGATTAGGAGTAACAATTGCCTCTGCCCCACCTTCTATTCTTATCTTCATTAATTTTCCTTTAAATTTATGTCTAGAAACCTCTTTTAGTGGAAATATAACCATTTTATTATTTGAATCCAAAGACCATGTCCTTAAATAATTAAGTTTACATATCTCTGATTCTCCGTATTTAATATCTGTTTTATTAAATAATTCCTTTATTTTAACAAACTTAATTTCATTATTTCCATTTATAACTGGAATTATTGTATCTCCAATAACGCTAAATGGTAGACCCTGAGGATCTCTTTCACTCATAACTTCATTGATTGCCCTGTCAATCATTAACACTTCATTGGTGCAATCAGAATACTTTATTCCAGTAGGCACCCCTCCAATAATAGCTTCTTCATCACCTAGAAACTTTGGTATACAATAATTTAATGTTAAGTTAGTGAATGGTGTATTGCCAGAAAAGGCTGGTTTGCCATTAATTCTAGTAACTACCGTATTATTATCTGTTGTAATGCAATATACCTTGCCATTATACCTAGTGAATTTCTTCTTTAGATTATAAACTCTATCTTTCAAATCCGTAATAATAGATATTGGCTGCACTCCATTACTTCTTTTAGCTAACATGTGAAATGAATATCCAGCTATGATGGCCAGAGCCGTTAATATATCAACTATTTCTGTATTTTTATTATAAAGCCTAAATCGTGATTTATCTCCATCTCCTTTCCTAAACTCATCCAAAAATAACTTTGCTTGTCTTTTAGATAAGTCCATCGGATTAAATGGCATTCCTTTCAATGGTAAACTAAAGGATATTAAATGACTTGGTTGACTTCCTTCAAATCCTCCATGCTGCCTAATTTTATCATTATACTTTATACCTAAATTACATAAAATAGATTTAATTCTTGTAGCATTTTCTTCATTAACTATACTTTGTGTTATTGTATATCTATTACTACCTTCTGATAATATCCATGCCCATAATTTAATTTCATCGTCTATAACATCTATTTCTTCAAAGTTACTATCAAAACATATTGGAAGCTGTAACGGAGTTTTATAATTTAATGTTTCATCAATATCTTGTAACACCATAGTATTTGTATTTGGTATATATCTAAGTATTTTATGTTTGTGTGTAACACTTTGTTCAGTTCTATGATTTTCTAATGTAATAATCTCATCATTATAATCATATGCTACTATTCTATTTGGTATCTTCCACTCAAGTTTTCTTGTATTAGTATTTATTGTCATTGCTATATCTGACATTTTTAGTTCTCTAAAATCAACCCAGCCTCTTTTAGTTAATACTTCTGTTCCTTCAACATAACACTGACTAGAAGCTCTCATAGTATTGCCACAAATTATAATCTTTCCATTTCTCCTTACAACAAAATTTCCATTTGGTACTTTTAGACAATATACTTTCCCATTATATGGAACTATATCCAGATTGTTCTTTCTGTATAATGTTACAACATTCCTCTTCTTCTTAGCTATTCTAAATATCTTATTGTTGTTCATATAGGACCAATTAGTTCCATTTCCAACCTTTATCAAACATTCTTGCACATCATCTCTAAGTTTCTTTGATACGGTATAATACGCTTCTCCACATTCTCCAACATAGCCATCTCCCTTGAATAACCATTCTAATAATATATTTAACTGTCTTATTGAAAGATTCTTAAACTCTGATGGTATAAATTTGTCATACGCATGACCAAACTGTCTAAAATAATTTGCTAGTTGTTTACTATATACATGGAATCCTCTATAATGTTCTACATAGTTGAATGGTAATCTATCTAATAGATCTTTTATCTCATCTCTAATCTTGCACTTCTGTTGAGCTATATCTAAGTAATAATGTCCTTTTTTCTCTCTCCACACAGTACATCCTTCAGATAAGAATATACCAAGCAATCTTAGAAAATCATCCATCTGTATTCTCTCTACATGCCTAGACTGTGTATCATGCTTTGCCTTTTCAATCATTGGCAAGTAGAAATAATCCTTATCTTTAGCATACCATTTTCCAGTAATTGGCAGTGTATATCGTTTATTCTCCAGATGTCTTGCCTCTTTGAATATCCATTTATCCTTGTGTAATATTACAATTCTATGGTTTGGAGTTACCATCAAGTCCATGTTTTTATGAGTAAAATTATACATATATCCATTGTAATTGAATTTATACACATTTCCATCTGTAAATTGCCATTGTAATTCATCAGTGTCCATATTTAATGTAAGAACCATATCTTTGGCATTTACATCTCTTATTAGTTTGAATCCATTAGAAGTAAGTACTTCTGTTTGTTCATCGTAACAGAAATTAAGGTTATATACCAACTTCTGTATTTGTTGCTTAACATCACAATACTTTAACTTGTCCTTCCTAATGAAAGGAGCGAGTAAAGAATCAAAATCTGAGAATGACTGTGCACCAGCAAACTCCATTTGAGCACAATAAAGCCAGTTCATCACTTGATCAACTATACTGTTAAAATGTTTTGCCGGTCTAGAGTTAATGGAAGGAGTCTTCATTCCTTCAGTTAATAGCATCTTCAGATTATGGCCAGCGCAATTATGCAGTTTTAGTCCCATGGAACAAAAGGTTGAGGTTTCAGTAGTAATATCCATCACTTTATTATTGACATATGGAACTGTACTTATTTTAATTACTCTAACTTTTTTTCTGAAGTACCCAAGATTTTTACTTCCTTTAAAGAATTTAATTGGCTCCATATTTATCTTCATGCTTTCTCTAAACAGTGGTACTTGATGGGGAAGCAGATAAAAGTTGATTTCATAGATATTATCACTGTTAAATCTTATAGAAGAAACTATTCTAGCCACATCAAATACTAATTTAATCTGCTGTACCAACTCAAAGGATTTGCTAGATATCTTAAATTGTGTAGCAAACTTAGAGTTTGTTCTGCATCCATCTCCATCAAATATTCCGCTTATTATATCAAAGAATGTTTGTAGTGACAATGGTAAATATGGAATGTTCTTATTCTCTGAATAATCCTTTATGGTACTTAAGCAATCTAATTCTAACTGCTTGTTATATAGGAAATATGAGGTTTTATGTTCACTGTGATGCTTCCAGTAATGGATTGACATATCTTCAAGGTACTTCATTAATTTTGTTTCTATATCAACATTATTTTGGGATATCTCATATGAAGAACTACTTCTATTTCCTTCTGCAATGTACATTCCTATTATCCAGCTAAGTTTTCTATTTAATTCATAGCTACTAAAACTAAAGTCTCTACTACTAATGTTGCATCCTTGTACTAAGTCTCCAACTATAATATCTCTAGCTAATTTAGTTCTGTTATGATGCCACATTATAATAGGATGATCTTCTGTTACCTCTATTATAGAGCCATTGCTGAATTTAATTCTTAGCAAGTTACAATGCGAATTATGTTCTATTTTATCAGTGATTTTAGTCCATGCAACTCCAGCTTTATCAATTACATAATCTCCTATAGAGACATCTTCCATAGCTACTATCATTTTACAATTATCTCTCTTTATTATTAGTGGAGTCTTTGGGTTATAGGAGTACGGAACATAGCCTCCTGTTTCCAGGTTATGTATATGTATTATAGCGTTAAGATGAGCCTTCCTAAGCTCCTCTGGGATAGAATCTAGGAAATCAAGAGCCAATATTTTACCAGCCACATAATTGGTCATATTAGAGAATGATTCATTAGTGTTAGCATTCTCTTTATTGCGCCATGATAAATTATCTAAATACTCTTTGATGGAACTATCTACCATTCCTTTATCCTCCAAAAGGAAATCAATCTATAGCTAAAGTTCTATTAAAGGCTACCTACTACTTCACAGGCTTCCATGTAATCCTTCATAGTGTTCACGGTTATCCATTTGCCTCTTAGCCTATAGTTCTCAAGTATTCTTTCTCTAGCTAATCTTGGCAACACTGTATCCTCCAAGTTTCCATTATCTGGGAAGTACTTCTCTACTATGTGCTTCTTCATGAAGTAGTGTCCTGCGCTAACATAGAAGTCAAGCAGTGGCTTCTCCTTGAATCCTAATACTAGGTCCTGTCTAAGTTCTACTCTTCCAAATCCAACCCTTGGTTTACTAACAAGCAATCTAGCCTGAACATTAAATGGCATACATAGATCTATAGGGTTATAGAAGCAGATATCATCAACATTCATTAAGTAGAGTGATTTGCCTTTAAGATTCTCTAGAGCTAACATTACTGCTCCTCCAGTGCCTTTCTTATATTTCTCTATGCTCCAAGTAACATATTTGTCTAATGTTGAATGAATTGGATATTCTGTGTTAGATGCTATTATAATATGTTCAAACTTATGTTGTATAAGCCACTTAAGTTGATATTCAAGCAATGTGGATTTATTTAATTTAAGCATTGGCTTTGGTACATCTATATCTGGTTTTAGTCTCCATGATTCTCCACCACATAATACTATGGCCTCATGACATATTTCATTTTTATTCATTGTATTCCAACTTTAGAAATTTAATATATTCATTATAATTCAACATATTTATCACAACAAAATGAATCTAATATCATATTCCAATTTAATTCACAATATCTAACCTGCATATCTTTAAATAAATAAGATTTTTTACAGTTGCTACAATTTCTTATCATTTAAGTACCTATTAAATGTTTTAATCCCATATTCTATAGGAGTATATTTTATTCTTAAATGTTTCCTAGAAAGAACATTATTTGCCTTAGCATTTATAACATAATTATTTGGAGCTTCAATAAACTTTGGAATAATATCTTTGTTCAATATCTTATTAATCATCTTTATCAGATCTATGAAATTAAAACTTATTCCAGTTCCAATATTTATAGTCATATTATTACAATCTATAGCATTAATTAAACACTGTACTATATCATCAATATACACATAATCTCTAGTTTGCATACCATTTCCCCATATTATTGGACTATTATTATTACGAATATCATTAAGGAATTGATATACAACAGAAGACAATCTTCCCTTTAGTTCCTCTCCAGGACCATATCCCAAGAATATTCTTAAACACATATAATTTAATCCAGATTCTTTTACCATATTTTCAGCTTTGATCTTAGTTTTAGAATAGTCATTAGTTGGAATTGGAATTGATTTATTTTCAGAAGTAGATCTAGAATTACCATACACATTGCCAGATGAAGGAAATATAAGTTTGGCATCAGATCTTTTACAATAATCTATTATATTGCTAAACCCAGCTAATGTCCTATTAATCATATTTTTATCTTCAGTAAATTGTATATTGCTACATGGACTACCTAAATGATATACAATATCTACTTTTCCAATATCTCTAAGTATTTTCTCCGCACATAAACTATTAGTTATGTCCATTTCAATAGATAATTTATTTTGTATAGAAGTAGAGAAATTATCTATTTTATAAACCTCATTAGCATTATAACTTTGTAATTTATTACATAAATGTCTTCCAATGAATCCATTAGATCCAGTTACCAATATATTCATATTATTTATCTTGACCATCTCTCATTCTCCATCAATCTAAATGTATTTATTGCATAATTTACTAATTCATTAATCTTAGCTAATAATATATTATCTGGAATATCTGTAAGTTTTATTGGCAAATGATGAAAATCTAATTCAGAATATCTATTAATATTCCAATTAGATGGAATTCTATTATTATCAATACACCATTGCCACATCTTACTACCTGGATATGGAGTTGTTGTACATATACCTATTCCACCAGTTATTTTATTTCTCTTCAAAAATGATTCAGTCATATTTATTTCATCAATTGTTTCTGTTGGATTACCTATCATAACAGTTCCAGATGCATTCAGTCCAACTTCATTGCATAGCTTTATGGATTCATCATTTTGTGCCACAGTTACTTTCTTTTCAAGTAAATCTAATATCCTCTGACTTCCAGATTCCCATCCAAATGTTACTTGTTTACATCCATTCTTCTTTGAATATTCTAATACTTCCTTATCTATACAGTCTACCCTAGAATTTCCTCCCCATATCACATCTATCTTTTCTTGTTTAATTAATTCACATATTTTCATAGTTCTCTTCTTATGAAAGAAGAAATTATCCTCAACAAAAAATATAGCTCCAACTTCATAAGTATCTATTAGAAACTTCATTTCCTCTATTACTTTTTCAGCTGATCTAAATCTTATTGGCAAAGTTCTAAATGAATTATAACAAAAGAAGCAGTTATGAGTACATCCCCTTGATGATAATATGGTTCCTAATTTAAACCATGATGGTGCTATAGATGCAAAATTCATAAAGCTTCTTTGCAATAAAGATGTATAGTAAGCCATATCTAATAAATGATAAGCTGGCAATGGTAATGAATTAAGATCTATAACTGGCTTACCACTTACTATTCCTCTAGTTTTATTTTTTATTATTGACGATAATACTATTTCTCCTTCTCCTATAACTACACAATCAGCATATTTCATTGCTTCTTCTGGCATTATAGAAGCATGTATCCCTCCAATTATAGTAAAACACCCTTTCTTCTTTGAATAATCAGCACAAGCATATGTTTCTGGCGCTGCTTGTGTAGTACCAGTAACACCAACAACATCTGGATAAAAACTATTAAATTCTTTTATAAAGTCATGACCAGCAGCTCTATCAATTATTTTTACATCATATCCTTCTAATTCTAATATTGAAGCCAATATGGCTATTCCAACTGGAGGAGAATCAGATGCAGCTTTAGCTGAAGGATTAACTAGCAATATTTTCATTTTTTATATATTTCCTTTAATTTTTTAAGTCTATTAAATTTCATTATTCTAGAATATTCTCTGCCTATAACTAAATACATAGCTAAATGTCTAGTAAATTCTGCTATTTCCACTATTTGATTTTTTCTACTTTCAAATGGTATTGTTATATTATCATATTTTAAATTATTCCAATTAAAATTCTGAGATTCCTTTAATTCATCATATATCATACTTCCTGGAAATGGAGTGAGATAACAAATTCCTATTCCTCCATCAAGAGGATTATCGCATATAAAATATTGCATTTTCTTTAATGTATAAATAGAATCTTTATGTCCTATTATAAAACTTCCTTGTGATATTATTCCATTTTTATTACATAAACTTATAGCTTTAATCATCTGATCAACATTTATATTTTTATTATAATAATCTAATATTGACTGTTCAACTGATTCTAATCCAAATGCTATTTGTAAACATCCAGCACTATTTAGTATTCTTATTATAGATTCATCAATATTATCTACTCTTGCATTTATTCCAAAAATTATATCTATGCCATTAGCAATTATTTTATTACAAAATTCTATAGCTCTATTTTTATTGGAAATAAAATTATCTTCTAAAAATACAAAATTATTAATTTTGTATTTATCAATTGTATATAATATTTCATTTATTACTCTATCTACGCTCTGATATCTTATTTGAGATGTTCTTTTTGAATTATAACAAAATTTACATCTAAATGGACATCCTCTAGATGAAATGATATAACTTACTTTCTCATTGGATGGAATGAAAGTAGACATAGATATTGGATTTCTCTTATTAACATCAAAAAAATATTCATGATTTATTAATTCCCATGGTATATATGGCAATTCATCTAAATTATCTAAGATGTCTCCATTAAATATTCCTTTCTTCCGTTCCTTTATTATATCTATAAATGTCTTCTCTCCTTCTCCAATTACAACAGCATCACAATGTTTTATTGCTTCTTCTGGAAGAGCACTTACATGTGGTCCACCCATAACTACAAATTTTCCTCTAGATCTTGCTAGATCAGCACACCAATATCCATCCTCTATTACTTGTGTAGTGCCAGATATTCCTATAATATCATAATTATCTATTATAGTTTCATATTCTTCATTTAATGGTCTAAATCTCACAGTTACATCATAACCATTTTGTATAGTATATCCAGCCAATTGCAATAATCCAATTGGAGGTTGTTCAAAATATACTCCCTTTCCAGGATAAACTAATAAAATCTTTGTCATTATCAATTGCGCCAATAATAATTACGTATATTTATCTAATAAATATACTATATCTAACCATCTATTCATTCTTTTTCCTATATCTACAAATTCTTTTATTGTAGATTCACTAAGTTTTTTAGCTAGACACAAATACATTTCTTCATATGAAGAACCATCTATATCAATATTCTTAATTGTCTCAAACAATTTTGAATTATATATGATTCCAAGAAATTCATCTCTAAGATCTGCATTATAATTATGTGAATTTCTATTATGATTAACCATAGGATTACCAAATGATATTCTATGTTTATTCATAACATTTATTATTTTATTAAGTATAATGCCATTCCATATATCATCATATCTTTTAAAGCCTCGTTCTTGTAGACATATATTCCAAAATATCTTTGATATTTCATTAGTATATGATACATTCTGAGTATTTATTGGCATATAATTATCTTTATCCAATATAAAATTTCCATTAACCTTCATACCGCTACTAACTAAGTCTTCATATGCTATATTAAATGTAGCATCAACATCTGGTTTATTATACCAAAGTCCCTCATTTAATATTGATTTATAATTATTATTTGATTTAATTAAATAATCATCAAATAAATATTCTGATATTGGATATCCTCTAGTATAGACATGATAATTACAATCAAGAAAATTACATTGATTAACTATTTTATTAGTTGAGCCAACTATATTTTCAATATGCTTACTTAAACATTTTATATGATTACCAACAAAATCTATGTTATCAAATGGAATATTATCATCATCCATTACTATTATGATGTCTGGATCATAAATAATAGATACAAGATAACCAAAGTTCCTACGTCTAGGATCATTCTCTGGAATTATATCATTTATATATTTTAACTTATGTTCCTCAAGCCAATATAATTGCATTTTAGGACTATACCATTCTATATTTACTTTAGATGTATTGGGTACATATATAGGAGTTTTATTATCTGCTACTACAATTAATTTAGTGTATTGTTCATGATTATATTTTAGAATGTTATTAATCAACGAATCAAATATTTTATTGCTATTTATTGTCGTTGTTATTATGTTAATTTTCATTTTTATACCAATTCACTTATTACAGACTCATACTTTTTACCAAAGTTATTCCATGTTAAATTATCTTTAATCCATAACTTATTATTAGATATTTTTTCTTTATTTTTATCTAAGTTATTTATTATAGATAATATTACACTTACAAAATCCTCTATTTTACTAACTTCAGCTAAGTTATGATCTTTACATAAATTAGAAGCTACAAACTTATCAGAAACAACAGTTGGCAACCCAGAAGATACAGCTTCAAAGCTAGTAGCATATCCTCCCTGATCTAATACTGGATTAATGAATATATCAACTGACTTGTACAGATTAACTATCTCTTTATCGGATGTATTATATCCATTAATACGCACTTTATCAACTATTCCAAGTTCTGCTATTTTCTCTTTTACTTTGTTAAAATATGGATCTTTGTTATATCCAACTAAGTATAATATAGCATTGGGTATAGATTTAAGAACTTCATTAAATATCTCAACTGTTTTTATTTGATTTTTTGTCCAACAGAAATATCCAAATTGTAGTATTCTAATTTCCTTATCATCTCTGGATATATTTGGAACATCTGCAAACATTGAATATCTTATGCCAGGATAATTAACAATTGGTTCAAATCCATATGTATCTATAAATCTCCGCTTATCAAAATCAGAAATAACAAATGCTTTATCTACTTGATCCTTAACAATTTCTATTTCTCTAGCATTTAATTTGCCTCCCCTAAGTACAGTTTCTGGAGGCTCATTACAATTATGAACTATGAATGGTACACAATAGAAATTGTTTGTAGTTTCTAAATTATACACTGTTCCATTATAATCTTCTTCTGTTATCCTGGAAATTGGCAAATAGTAATTGTTATTATCTTCTAAATAATTGTTAAAGTTTCCATCTATGCTCCAATACAATGTATATTCATAACCATCTGATTTAATTAATCTGTCCCCAATCATGCTCTCTTTTTGTTTTCTTCTAGATAAACCAGAGACTATACCAATCTTCATTAATAATATTTGTATTCCTTTACTGCCAAGTTCACTGTTAATTCCTATTCTTTTCATTGCACTGTATTTAGTCTTTCTTGGTTTAATATTAATATCGCCATCTCCTTTCTGTATAGCGTCAATAAAGGATTGTATAATTGACTTCCTTTCACCAAACATAAAACCTGGAACTATTTTATCATTGGCATTATGACCAATTTTTTCTATTAAGAATCTTGCAAGCGAAGTAGAGTTTATTCTTACCACCAACGAATTGTTCTTTGGAATCTTATTTATCCTTCCATTTATCCCTATGGAATTAGCTATAGATAATATTCTGTTTGCGTAATTAATTTCATTAATATTCAATGCAAAGTCTACATGACCCCCGTTAACGCTACCTTCCGCAAAGTACCACCCTAATAATTCTGCAATGTCTTCTGTAATAACACCTTTAAATTTACAATCAACTGATCTTTTACTATATTTAGTTAAATCTAACAAATAATCAAATTCATCTTTTATCTTGGGAACCGCAACGCAATATTTAGTGGTTAATGTTCTTTCTGGAATTCTTTTAACTTCCACCCAATTGCCATCATCTATAATATTCCATTTATTGTTAATTCTTTTAGCTTTAAATATTTTAATTGGGTGTTCTGGAGTAATTTTAATTGGCATTAAATATGATGGTTTTATTATCTTTAGTTTGCCCCTATATTTTCTACTATATAGTTTTTGTACCTTCTGATCGCATAATAACATATTGTTCATAGATATATTTTGTATTCTATCCAGTTTTTCATTTGCATAAACTATGGTATTATTTGGAAAACATTGCCATATAATCTTATGCTTTCTAGGATAAAGAATCAGTTCTGCTGGATGATTATGCGGATTAATTATCTGATAATATGTACTTCTAACCAATGCCCTTTCTCTAAGAGTATTAAAATCCGTACAATTACATATTCTAGTTTCCTTAAGTGATCTTCTAAATTCTGGTATAGAGTCTACAGTAAATATAGTTACTTTGTAATTATTATCTGTTAAATAATTACAAAGTTCAGCTATCTGCCTTTCTGCTCCACCATTAACATAAAATGATGGATGTATCAACATTATATTTTTATCCATTTTTAACCACTACATCCCCATCTATTACTACATATCCTACAATATTTATGTGGATGATTCAAATTTAATTTATCTCTATTCATAAAATCTGATTTTTGCGTAGCTAAAATATTGAATCTTATACTATTCATTCTTTCACTGTGCAATAAGCTATTTATTTCATCTCTATAAATATTCCCTATTTTATATTGATAAGCAGGCACTTTTACTTCTACTCCATTATAATATTCTGTAAATGTTTCATTGGTTTTTCCTATATATGGTCTAGCTGAATAAATGTAACAACATGGATAAACATCTCCATTAACAGCTACAAAAATAATATTAAACGGATCTACACAAATATCTAGTGTTGGTTTAGAATATATTGCATTAGTATATATTTGTCTTATATTACATTCATCTTTTATTATTCTTACAATATCATCTATTTCTTCTATTGGATATAATTCATCATACATTTCTTTGCTATAACATGTAGGCAATATTGGACTGAATCCTGCTTTAATTTCATCTAGTAAGTTAATAAATTTATTAATTTCGTCTTTAAATCCCTTTATAATAACTGGTTGAATTACAACTTTTATATCTTGTCTTTTTTCAATTAATTTTTTAATATTATTTATGATTATAGATGATCCAATTCCTCTAGTTATCTTATTTTTCTCATCATCCAAACTATCTATAGAAAAATATAATACAGAATTATTAGGTAAAGATTCTATATTTTTATCGTTTAATAAAACGCCATTGGTTGTCATCGTTAATCGAATTTGTTTTAATTTAATATATTCTACAAATTCATTCCAATATGGATAACAAAATGGTTCACCAGATCCAATTATATTTATAGATTCCAAATGATCAAATTTATTTATTAAGTTAATAACATCATTTATTGGCATAAAACTAGTTTTTTGTTCTGCTGTAAGCTCATTTCTTATACAATACTTACAATTTAAATTGCATATCATACTCAATTCTATGAATAAATTCATTTTTATTTCACCTTATATATATTGCAAATATTACAAACTGGATGAGCTTCAAGGGGCTTATCTTCATATAATAAATGTCTAAGTTTTGTATATTTTTCACCATACCAAATATTCCTAAATGGAGTATTAAATACATTGCCCATAGAAGTTTCTCTTTGCCAGTCTCTTCTATTCTGTTCATTCATACAACAACACGATATTACAGTACCATCTGGAAATATATATGGCATCATCCAAGCTAAACAATCTTTAGCTGGTCTAGTTGGTTCTATATCCAATGAAAAATTAATTTTAATTCCTTTGCTTTTTCCTCTGGCTATTATTTCTTTTACTAGTGATTGTGGAATATTTGTGAACTCATCATTTATTTCTTTGAAATTATGTAATAATCTAGAATAACATATACTTTTACAATCAACATCTAAAGAATCTACAAAATCAACAAACTTTACAGCTTCATCAATATTAGATTTCATTATTATATAATGGAACTGTATCTCTGGAAAATATCTTCCAAGTTTTCTTTTTTCATAATCAAATCTTTTTATATTTCTTATAACTTTATCGAATGAAGAATTTACTCTGATCTTTTCATATGTTTCTTTAGTAGCAGCATCAAATGATATTTTAAAAAATACTAATCCTTTAAGCTCTAAAAATCTCTTCATATCTTCTTCATTTAATGAATAACATGTTAAATATATTTCTTGACATACATCCTTATCATCTAAGTATTTCCATATCTTCCAGCAATCTGGATTAGTAAATGGATCTCCAAGAGCATTATTTCCAGCCCACTTAAGATCTGGAAATTGATCCATAACATATTTAAATTTATCAAATGTAAGTTGTATTTTCTCTTCATTCCAATATGTTAATTCACACATTTTACATCTTAATGGACATATTCCCTGAGTCATTTCCATTTCTATATACCATGGATATGGTTCTAACTTATTCATTAATTTTATAATATATGGATTTGTTGATTCATAAAATGTTAATAAATGCATAAAATTATAAGTTCTTTTATATCCAAGTTCTGCGAATTGCGGTAAAGTATTTACCATCATAAAAGCTTTTTCAGCCAATTGTTTTTCAATAGTATTAAGTTCTGCATTTGGATGATCTCCTCTTCTCATTAAGAAATCTATTTCATCTGGTATCATTTACATTCTCCTCTCATAATATTGTTCATAAAATCTTTCTCCTGTTCTTTTATTAATTCTTTAGAAATTGGAATAAATCGTCTGGGTTGATAATTACTACTATCTAAAAATCCATTTTTTGGATAGAATCCATATTCTTGTGGAAGTGGATTATGAATTATTGGAGGATCTAATTTTTCAATATCTATATGTATAATTTCTAAATATGGACACGCAATAACCATATAATTCATTTCTCTTGCCTTATTACAGAATTGTAAATTTGGATATGGATTAACTATTTGTACTCCTTTAAACACATGTGACTTAGCTAAGAAACATGTCCCGACAGAATCAACTATTATTGGATACTTTAATCCTTCTCCTGGTGGATGAGTTGGACTGAACCTTATGTTATTAATTCTAAATATCCAATTATCATAAAAATGTCTATGTTCCTCAGACCAGGGATATGGAGCAACTATATCCGCATTTACAGCAATAAGTTCTTCTATTAAATTACTTGGCGCTCCTTTAATATCAGAATCTAATAATAGAAAATAATCTTCATCTTCTTTCATTGCATTTTGAAAATCATTATAAGCACTTGCAGCTAATTGAGCACCACCAACTCTAAGATTCTGATCATTCTGTTCAGAATATATACAAATATCTAAATCACCTTTGGCTTCTTCTTCTTTTATTATTTCTAATGTTCTATCAGAAGAATTTCCATATATGAATACTATTCTTATATTATTCTTTGGATAAGTTAAAGATCGCAATAGATTAAAATAAGATGGAAGAAACATAGCGGAGTTCTTAACCATTGTACCAATCATTACTTTCATTAAAGTATCATCCTCTTATCTAATGATTTTGGTCCTAAATCTTCTATAATATCTTCTAATAATGGCACCCACTGATCCTTTACTAATATATCCCAATCATATTGTTTAGCAAATTCTCTAGATTTCATTCCAAATCCTATTCTCTTATTTTCATCAAAATAAGCATCTTTAATACAATCAGCAATACTATATACATCTGGAGAAGCAGTTTCAGCATTTATTGGAGTAGTTTCTAAGTTAAGATCAGTTCCAAGACTCTTACATAACCATCCTCTGCCCTGAACTAGCTCTGTCATGCTAGAGAAATTATGGCATATGTTCGGAACCGAACAACTCATTGTTTCAAGTATGGGCATTCCAAATCCTTCTCTCTTGCTACATAGTAGGTGAACATCAAATATGCTCATAAGTTCTGCTAACTGTTCTTCTGGAATCATTGTATCGGCTATAGCTGGATTCATGAACCTAATTATGGAGTCAAGCTTGAACTTGTGGCATATTGAGCTAAGTGGCATTCCCCTTGGATCATTGGGTACAGTATGATATATCCAGACTATATCCTTCTCCTTTACATCTGGGTTAGAGTCTAAGAAGTGCCTAACCGCCTTCATTGACCTTCCATGTGACTTCCTATCTTCCTTATCTGAGTTAGCTGCAACCGTGCCTATTACAAAGGCATCTTCTGGAATATTATATTTCTTTTTTATCTCAATTTTATCTATTGTTGGAGCGTACAATTTAGTGTCTACTCCATGATAAATGTAATCTGATTTTATTCCAACCTTCTGCAATTCCTTCTGTTGCCATTTACACAGTCCTATAATCTTATAATACATTTTGGTGAAATTCAATATTTCTTCACAATAATTCACATGGTCCATTGGACCATAGAGAGTAGCATTCGGTATGACTTTTGGAAAATCACTAAATGCCCAAAAATCTGTAAAGAGTATTCCTACGTCAATGTTGAATTGCTTACTAAACTTTGCTGCTGAACTAATACCGAATGGACCTTCTTTACTTGATAACACTGGAAATCCTTCATATATAAGTGAGCCACCTGGTTCCACTCCATAGTATGCAGAACATATTACGCCATAACCATATTTCTTAAGCCTTGATAATATATGCATAGTAGTCTTGCCATAGCCACTATTACCGCATATAACAGATTTCCCACGTCTCCTAATAACTAAGTTATGATTAGGAACTTCTAGACAATATACCATCCCATCAAAACTTACTATGGAATCTGTTTTCTTTTCTTTATTAACTATTCTTGGAATGCCTTTGCTTAAAGTTATTCTCCACAAATCATAGTTTGATACTCCTAGATTTCCTTCTCTTCCTTTAAGAGTATTAACATAATAATCAGAATCATATCCAGCCTTTATAGCCATCTCTTGAATATCATCTCTCATCCTTATTGAAGTAGTAAGAATATATGGAGAATCGCCATTAAATCCTCCATCTCCCTCAATATACGCATTCAAAAATATCTTTATGCAATCTACATCAGCTTGCTTAATTATATCTGGAACATGTTTCTCCCAGGCATAGCCAAATTGCTTAAGGTATTTCCATAGGTCCTTGTCCCTAACACATGCCTTTCTATTATCAACAAAGTAAACTTTGTTATCAGTCATCTTCTTTAATGATTCCGCCATCTCATATAACTTAGTTTCATTCTGACATATGGCAACAGTGTAGTTCCCATTAATTGGAGTATGATCAACATATCCTTCTGATAGATAATACCCCATAAACTTGCAGAAATCCTTGAAGTCCACGCTCTTAGAAAACTGAACATCATTACCATATTCGATACCGACTTTCTCTGGAGAATATCCGTTTAGCCACTTGCCAGTTTTAAGGTATTTAACCCTCTTATTCAAGATGTCTCTTGCCTCAACCTTCTTTAGTTTCCATGAGTTATCTCTCTGCCTTCTTAGCACTAGCATTTGATGATTAGGAGTAACTAGCAGATCAATGAATTTAGATTTTTGCCTATACATAAATCCTTGGCATGGGTAATCAAATTTATTGATTGGCAATTGATACTCTAATGTTTCATCTTCATTATTGTAGGTAAGAACCTTTTCTTCCATAAAGACATCTTTGATCTTCTTCCATCCATTCTCCGTTAGCACCTCTGTCTCTTCATCATAACATCTTATAAATGGGGCGAACTGAGTGCCATAGTATTGATAACTTATGAGAGTTTGTGCTCATTGGCATCCCTCCTTTATATTTACTCCTCTGGGATTTAAACTCCTAATTTCTTTTATTATGTCAAATTCTCTTTTATTATATGGTTTTAACATATGGTTTATTCTGCTCCTACTAAATTCTATTACTAAATCATTTAATCTTTCTTTTCTTCCTACTAGAGAAGCTCTTAGAGTTTCTAACAGTGGCAATACAGATTTAATGCCTTTAATATCTATTCTATATAATGGTTTATTTCCTAATTTATTTCTGTAATCTATACATCTAAAACTATATCTTATACCAGCTCTATTCAAAATTTTTGATGCTAAATTAATAATTTCTATTTCTGTGTTACATATTGTTATTCTTGGAGTATACCATCCTCTACCTTGTGATGTAATAGATACATTACCCTCACCAAGTAACAGTCCAACCAATACTCCTTTATCATATGGAGAATGCCATAAAATAGATAACTTCTTTTCTGACATATACTTATCCTTCTATATTCTCTATTTCCTTTAAGTGCTTAAGAAGGTAATCTCCATAATACACTAAATTCTTGTACTCAAGACCTGGATCTGATTTTTCTTCGTCCTCTATAGCTCTATCTGGTCTAATTGGAATAGACACTACTTCATTATTGTTGAACAAGTATATTATGATTCCACATGGACGCTGAGCAATAGTTAGCTCCCACTTCTGGAATCCTCCAGTTACATCCCAGAATAGTTTACCATACTCCAAATTAGAGGATATCCAATGACTATGAGAAGTGCATACTCTATCAACTATAATTCCATTCTCTCTATAAGTACACAAAGCCTTCAACATATCTCTAAGCATTGGACCAGATATTGGAGCAGTATCAGACCAGCCATATCCATGTGAAAACAGTACATTGTAATGTCCAAGTGGATCCCCTATATCAAATAAGCCTCCTTGACTCATATACTTTGTATTATTAGCAAACATTCTTTTTAGGTACAGCACAAAGTTATAGGCCGCCGTATCATGTGTGCCCTTTAGAAATAACATATCATCTATATTATGTATTTCTGAGAATCTCCTAATAGTGTCCTTTAGAATTATCTCAGCTAGAAATATTTGCCAATGACCACGTTGCACTAGATTCATAAATTCTTGATACCTGAATACATCCCTTCCAGATACAATGTCTCCATTAAGCACTAGGTTAACTTTCTTAATATTATAGTGCTCATTAATGATCCTAAGTATTTCTACAGCATTAGATATACACGACCAGTATGATTGTGGCAAATGATTAGCGTCTCCAATATGTAGGTCTGAAATAACTATTGTAACCACAGAATCTTTATCGCTAGAATTAAGTGCTAGAGGAACAAGCAGATTATGTCTCTTAACTGGCACAAAATTAGTTTGTATCCCGTTGCCAACAATATTCTTTATCTTGATCTTTGCTAACTCTGCTTTTTCAGCTCTTACCTTCTCAGCTCTTATCTTCTGCGCTTCAGAGACACTCCTAGTTTCTATACCATAATGTTCAATTAAACCCTCAATTTGTCCCCTTGTAAGTTTAAGGCTCTTAGCTATATTTCTAATACTCATCTTCTGAACAATATACATATCTTCTAACTCTTCTTTACTTACTGTCATTCTTCTATTAACTCCATTATCGCTTTATAATATTCACAGTTACTGCACATCCTATAATCCTCGGTTGTGCATTGTGAACAAGTATACTTACTTAACAATATTAGATTCTCCCTTTTTCTCCTGTTCATCCTTTATCACCATACTTGGATATGGAAATGGATACAGATCCTTCAACATAAACTTGCTTCCTTTACCATCTATAACGCTATAGGTTATAACACTTAATTCTGGGTTAGTGTATTCCCATAACATTTGCCTACAGCTTGCACATCCTGGGAAGTTGCCTGAGAAATTATATGCTATAGCTATAGATATAAAATCTTCTGGAGCATAACCAAGCTTAATCGCACATATAATAGCAACTTCTTCAGCATGATACGCCTTCTGAGCTCTATTTTCTATATTAAATCCAGTTACTATATTACCATCTTTCATCAATATAGCAGTTCCAACCCTGCCTTCTCCATGAAACTTATATGCCTTATCAATGTTTGATATAGCTATCTTAACTAAATCGGTATCTTCCATTTTTACACCTGATATATCTTCTTAAGTTGATCAAGCAATTCCTGATTAATCTGTGCTATAGGACACTTCTTCTTTACTAACTCTAGAGCGTCTTCCCAATCCATTTGTGTACCACTTGCAAGTATGGCTACTGCAATAGCATTTGATCTGGACAATCCAGCTTGACATTGCAATATTACTTTTCCTTCCCTGAGCGATAGAACTTTAAATGTTTTCATTACTGCTTGAATAAGAGTAGTCTCATCTGAATTAATGCCATCTATAAGATTCCTAACATCTAGAATAATAGAACCAAATTCCTCTGGATTAAGTTCTTCTTCAGCTGCCTTTGTCCCAAGCGTTCTAGTAATCCAATAAACTATACTATATCCCTCCTCTTAAAAAGAAATATTTGTCCTTCATTAGATACAACATATCCATCTTCTTCCATTCTTTTAAACATTTTTTCATCCTTATTCTTATCATGACTTTCTCCAACATATACTTTGACCCTCTTGATCACTTCTGAAGGATTATCTAACAATAGATGGTATTCTCCTCCTTCAATATTCATTTTAACCAAATCAATATCATCATGTCTGGTAATGTTAAGTACACTCTCAAAATCCATAACTCCAACTGGTGTAACATGTGATATGGCAGATTGTTTCTCTTCATTAGTTATTAAATGTCCTCCACCAGAGTTGAATACATTAGTATCTACTTTAAGCATAGTAACTAAGTTCTCTGCCCCCACTGCAAACTCAAATATTTTTATTCTCTTTAACAGATTATTATTATTAATGTTAATCTGTAATAAGTTAAAGTTTTCTTGAAATGGTTCCCACGCATATATCTTAGCGTCCTTATGATCATATGATGCCCTAAGAGAAAAGCATCCAATATTGGCCCCTATATCAATTATTATCTTTGGATCTATAGTTTTCTTATACCCATCATATACATTTTTAAAAAACACTTCAGTCATTACCATTTGATCCCAGAAAGAATGGGCTCTATGTGTTATTTTCATATCATTCCAAATATATGTTCCTAACATTTAATCACCTTATATAATATCATTGTGCCCTTGCACATCTCACGTGCTAAATAATACCAATCTAATGAATTGATGAATCCAGACATGTGTGTATAGGATGTCAGGTCATCTGGAGAAGCTACGAAACCAACAAACTCTATTTTAACGTCACATAACTTCTTGAGATTTCTACGATTTCCAGTTACGGCAATATCATTCTTCTTTAGTATATGATCTCTAATAGTATATACATATTCATTATTCATTAAAAAATCTCTTACTTTCTTAATATTGAAAAATATCATTGATGTTTACTCACCAATAAACAATAACTCCAATATTCTTCTTTATTAAAAATATTTCTCCGACGTAATGTTGGTAGATAATCTTCATTATCTTGCACTATTACCCATCCACTTCATTGGCATCCATAACATACCACCCTATTTATATCAGTGGTCACAACTTCTCCTGGTAACCATCCTCTTCCATTATACACTGGACAAATTTGAGCGTGGCTCATTAACATCTATCTCTGGCATGGTCCCTTCTAGCATGTAATAGAAACTCTGCTTCAGAATCAAATAATCTTCCACAAAACTTATTTGTTCTAGAGTTCCAATATAAACACTCTATCTTTACCTTGTCTTTCTCCTTATAATTATGAACCTCATAAGATTGACCGCTTAGTCCACAACTATTACATAAGATAGTTTTATTTTTCTTTTGGTCTGCCATAAAACTTCTCCCTGTTCATATTCTTCTTCCATTTATAATCAAACATTTCATCTGGACTTATCTTAAGTTTACCAGACCTATATACTATGCCATAAGCATCAAGAATATAGAATATTGCATCAATAAGCTCTTCTCCATAATGAGCTATTTCCATATCATTCATTCCATTTATACCCTTCTTCTTAATAAGTTCAGTTGCCTCAGCCAACTCCAATATAGCAAATAGATTCTTCTTAAATAGTGTATTGTCACCGAGGCTCCTTTCATGATGCTTCTCTTTAATTAAAGTATGAATTTTTTCCATGCAATCATTAAGACTTGGTAAAAATATCACCTATATAATTTTCTATTAGAGACATATCTTATACTACTCATATTTATTATTTAAACTTATAGCATACTGTTCAATCTTGACTCTATTATCTTAACATATTTACTGTTTATTTCTATCCCAGTATAATTAAGACCCATCCTCTTAGCAACTATAAGCGATGTCCCAGCGCCAGCAAATGGATCCAATATTATAGATGGAACATAGTTAGTGTTACACTTACACATTGGCTCTACTCCCATAGATACCTTCTTCCTAAGGATCTTTTCCATCATTCTATTCTTAATCTCATCTGGATAATCCATGCATTGCACTTTATCCCACTTCTTCTTCTCATCATCTGGCAATTCCTCAAGTTTCCTAGTTACCATTTTGAACACTTCCATCTTTGGTTTTCCACATTCATTACATACTAACTTGGCTGATCCTGGACCAAGACAATTTTCAACTAGTTCCTCTGAGAAACACGCAAAATGTGCACCCTTATACTGTGACACATTCATATCCCAAACATCTCCCTTAACTCCACCTAAAGGGTTCTTATTAACAAAAACTGAAATAATAGGAGCCTTCTCTGGTCCTGTTCCTTTACACATATCTGGACCTCCAAAAGAGCTTTGTTTATAGTTAAATCTCATAATTGTGCTCTTAGCATATGGTCTCCTAGCTTTATTTAAGTCAAAGAAGTATTTTCCTTCTTTAGAAAACATAAAAATATGCTCATGATTCCCATTGAAGTTATCTCTAACTGGAGAAGGCAAACAACTCTTCTTCCTCCATATAACATCTCTACGTAATATCCATCCATCTTCCTGTAAAGATATAGCTAACCTGGCTGGTATCATAAGCAACTGTTTAGGCTTAATCCATTCTTCTGACCCTACACATGTATCAGCTGGTGGTCTCATAACAGAAGAAGCGTATTGCCCATTAAATAATGACTGTTTAGACTTCGGATTAGGCAACTTCTCCCCATATCCAGACTTTGACCCAGCAAATGTATCTCCAACATTCAAGAAGAATAATCCAGTGGGTTTAAGCACACGTCTAAGTTCTCTGCATATACCAGTCATATGCTCAATATATAACATTGGACTAGGTTCTAATCCCAATTGACCAAACCATGCCCCGCATTTACTGCAAATCTTCTGAGTCTGTGGTTTAACCCATGCCTTATTGTATTCTTCTTTGCCAATATATAGTCCTGGACCTGGAACTGACCATGTGTTCCCAGGTCTATTATATTCAATCCATTCATGTTCACAATCTAATTTAGAATCCCATACTACATTATTGTCTTCCCCATAAAATCTTTGACTATAATAGGGTGGGGAAGTTATTATGCAATCATAGAAGTCTCCAGGAATGCTCTGAAGAACTTCAATAATGTTACCTCGCAGTATCTTGTTTACTAACTGTTCTTTTAGGTACACTTTTATTTACCTTATCTGATACATCAACATCTTTAGACTCATGTTCATCTTCAACCTCATCTTCTTCTTGATTAGGTCTCCACCCAGCCTTCCACTTCTGTAATTCAGTATCCAACAGTTCAGTTGGTAACCCGAGCTCCTTTCTAAGCTGCATCTCCATCTCTGGATCATATTGCATCAATGTTCTCCTAGCTAATGTAGCTATTACTCTAGCTCTACTAAGCTGTGTAGATGGCGCCTGAGAAGAGAATTTCATGTATGCTAATGGAACTTTCCATAACTTAAGCAATGGAAATATGAAAGCTTCATTAAACTGTTTAGCAAGCCTTTCTTGATATGACACTATCCTAGTTTCCATATCAATCATTTTAGTAGCTAAGTCTCCCCTATATGATTTAGATCCAGCTACCAACGCATCTAATGGCACTCCAACTCCAGTGGTCTCCAGATCTGCCAATAGGTAAATTAATTGTTGAGAATTGGCTAGATCTGGGATTGGTACAGTGCCAAGTTTAATTGAATCCCTAAGTATGAATATGTTCCTAGAAGTGATATTAGTCATATCATCCTTAAGTTTTTTAGTAGTTTCTGGCGGAGGTTGTCCAGTAACATATGCCACTATTCCTCCTCCCCTAAATGCACTTTCCCCTATCATATCCTCTATATTAGCTCTAATTATAGCAGTTCTATACACAGCTCTAAGGAGACTTATTCCAAGCTCAGAATCTCCAAATGACACAAGCTTAAAAGTTTTTAATTTATCTCTAAGATCCTCTGTCTTAGATGTAAATAGAATATTACCATTACTTTCTATCCTATCTTTATACCAGTATCTAGTCTCTCCACCAATTTCTTGTGTATAACCAAGTATATGCCCATCTTCATCAAGCTTAGCATTCCCATCTTTGCCACGAATATAATCCATTGTATCTGGATTAATTATCTTAATGTCCTCTATAGATATAGCAGACCATATTGGTTCAGACCATGCGGTGCCAGCTATTACTACATCTCTAACAATATCTTCCGCTATAGTTTTGAATCCAATTGCTTCAGCCCATGCTTCTAAGGATTTAACTGTTTCAGTACCTCCAATAAATAATATTCCAGAAACTATCTTAGATACAAGATAATTTACTAGTCCAAATGTGAGTCCATCAGTTGCATATAGCTTCTGGAATTGAGAAATCTTCTCCTTACTTTTAGTGCGTTCTTCCTTAATTGAACTAATTCCTTTTTCACCAATCAACTCTACTATCCAAGAAGTTTCTGGAACTGAATTAACTGACTTCTCTTTCTTTCTTCTTAGAAATGACACTCTACTTCACCAATCCATAGATATTGTATCGTTTTCTTAGGTATTTATATGTTATAGCTAATGATATTATAACAATAACCCATAGCACTAATTGCTCCTTAATTGTCCAAGGATATCCAGTTACCTGATAATACATGTTCCAATACCATACAAACTTTGGATTAATCCAGAAGTCTGGAATAGGTATCTGTAACATATAGAATAAATCAACGAATCCTCCAAACCACATAGCATTAGTAAGTATAAAGTACCATACTCCCTGTTTAGAGTTACCGATTATCTTGCACACAGCATATAATGACAACCCAAATAACACAAACAATGCTGAAGCAAACACCCAATATGAAGTTAGTAGTCCCCATGAATAATCAATTGCTGGACACACTAAGGTATCTAGTCTCTGAAAGAAAATAGTGAAAAGCAATATGAAGAAATATGTCCAGTCTAATCCTCTTTTATTTTCCATTTCTTATATTCCCCTGGAAACAATATAGATAACTTTGTTAATACTAAATTAATATTCTTAAGTTCAGATGCCCATATCACTATACAATCATATCCATTAGCCTCATATGTCTTCAATCTTATCTTATCCCTATTAGCCACTCTCTTCTTAAAGTGATAATAATTACCGAATATCTCCACTATCTTCTTCCGTTTAATATTCATAAAATCGGGGCAGAACCCATGTATAATATACTTTCCATTACCAGTATATTCAAGTGGAATACTATACTTCTCTATAATTGCCATGAATATTCTTTCTGGTTCACTTGGGATATTAGTATACTTCATTTAATTAATCTCCAATTCATGTTCCCATATTATAACTGAAATCCATCCACGATCTCTATATTCTTTAATCTTTAAATTATCTAGCTCCTTGACCTTTGGTAAATTGTGCCAATAATCTCCAAAAACTTCAACTACTATTTTATTTTCTTCATCAATAAAATCTGGATTATAATATCCAATATAGAATGAGCCATCTCCAACATATTTAAAATTTATATTATTATCTTTACAAAATTTCATAAATTTCTTTTCTGGATTTGTTGGTCTAATACATCTAAATTTAGCAAGTTTCTTAAGAGTATTAATTTTATAATTTAGATCTTTCCATTTTTCTTTTTCAATTTCTGATTTAAATTCTGTTCTAAAGAATAGATGTTGCCCTTTCTTTATTTCTGTTTCAGGAGACCTATGCTCTCCCTTACTTGCTCCAATTTTTTTATGTAGTTTAATAACTTTAGACCATGGAATTCCTTTGTTCCAAGGAATGTTTCCTTTTTTAAATTCAGATATTTGAGATAAATGAATTCCATTCTTATTTTTATTCCACGCAACATGTCCTATTTTAAAATTTCCAGAGTTCCTAATTCCATTATGTCCTTTTACAAAACGTCCTAAACTATCTCTTTCTTTCATTAAACATTCAACTTCCTATATCCTGATCCTGAACATCCTCCACGTATTGATCCATCATTACTAACTATTATTACATCAGTAAAAGTAGCATTCCAATCTCCATATGAAACAGTTATAACTCCAGAGTCATCAAACACCGTAGTGGTATAATGACACCAAAAACTACATCCTCTAACAGTATCTCCAACCTTAACTTCTGCAATTGGAACAAGAGGCTCAAGTCCTAAATCTATAATATACTTAACTTTACATATTATTCCATAAGCTTCGCTTCCAGCAAACAAGTGACCAATAAATGGTTCCTCATCTAGGCAATTATCAGCAACCTTCTTAATATGTTCAGTGCTAGGCAAATAAACCGCAAAGTCTATGTTATTTTCTCCAACTGACACAGGAGATAGTCTAGCATGTCTACCAGCCTGTTTAGATAGTTTATTATATATTTTAGCAACCAACTTTGTTATTGTACATTCAGATGGAATGCCATCAGGAAATATTCTTTGATGCCAAACATATGTTCCAACTATATTGCTCTCAGTCTTACCTCCATGGTAGCTACCTGGTTGCAATACCCTCTTCTCTATAACTTCTTCTGGTTTCTTCTCTGGTCCATCAGAAGCCACATGTGCATTTGTACCAGCAACATTTATTCCAGGAGTTATGCCTAATTTATTATCTTCTTTAACTTTATACAACATACCTAAAGATCCTGCCGTAATGCTCCAATTGCCAATTGATACTCCTAATGGCACTGGTCTAATCTTTGCTGTCTTATCTACATCTAATTTCTTAAGCTTAGATTTACTTAGATTATATGGACTTGGAGGAGCAGTAAGCTTGCCTATTTTAACAACATCTGTCTCTATTTGTTTATTAGACAATGATAAACATCTTGGAATTATAGATGACTCCTTCAAACATGACTCGGGCAACTTCCTTACTACATACACTCTGAACACTCTAGTGTTTGGAATAAGTTTACCATTAGTCTCTCTTAACTGTAACTTGCCCGAATACCCTATTACATTTGGTTTTTTGGATATAGCGGACCATTTCTTCTCAACTAATTCCTTAACTATTTCATCATACATTATATCACCATATTACTATAATCACAATGTCCTAATTATAATATATGTTACTATTGCAGTAATAAGTGGAACAACCAACGCTGTTATACTTCCAATTATCCATTTAAGACGTATATATTTGTCTTCTAATTTCTCACTACATTTCTCCGTTTCATGTAATGCAGCTTCCAGTTTGACCATAGCCGTATGCTGAGATGCAAGTCCATCCCTCATAACTTTAGCTCCTTCTTTCTCAAGTAATGTAAGTCTGTTAATTATATCTTTAATCTCCCGTTCTGATAACTCTCTATTTCTAAGAAATTCGGCTATGAAAGAATCAAACTTTGCATCTAACTTTGCTAACCTCTCAGCTATGACAATTATTCTATTAATATCTTCTCTGCGATCTTCCCTAGAATTATTGGATTCATATTTCATTTATAATTCACCAATAATCTATTTGGAATTGTGTATTAATATAGTTTTGTTAATCTTCTCTTCCATGCTATCAATCTTTTTTATTATGCAATCTAACATGTTAGATGTTTTACCATCCTCAACTTTCTCTATACTTCTTGCTCTATTCTTAGATTGCATAACATCAACATTCCAATAAAATACAACGAATAATTTAAGGCTTATGTACAATTCTTTATGTTAAAGTACTCAGATATACGATGGTCATTTATACATTCCTCAGATCCAATGTATGGCATAAGTGGACTCTTAATGGTATAGTCGGCCATTCTTTTATAGTCTATTTGTAGACCATCTGGAAATTTATCTGGATCCTTAAACGCTATTACATCAGCATCTATTATCTTACGTTCTTTGGATTTTGCTTTTGGGACAACAAAATGCTCAAGAGCCTTAATGTAAACCCAGAAGAATCTTTCTCCAGTAGCTATATCAAGCCCTCTATAATTAGCATACTCCACAGCCTTCTGATTTCTAGTTAACATAGCATATTCAGACTTTGAGCATCTTCCCATTACAGCTATATCTTTCAATGGAACCTTCCCAGCAGAAACTTTGTTGTACAAGTTGAGTATATGCCTATGTATCTGTGTGACCGGGACTCCAGACAATCTCATATCTCCCACTTTCTCTTGTTGCTCAACCGTTATTAATGCAACATCCTTCCTGATAATATTTAATCCCTTGATCACTTTGTCTCCAGTAGTTGTTATTCCATGATACCTTTTCTTAGCTAAGATTAGTACTCTGCTAAAGATATATTCCATGTCAAGCCTAAATCTTGCATCTACCTTATATTTTTCTTTGATGTAATTTGCAATCTCTGACTGTATAGTATTCTTTAAATATTCAACTTCATCAACTGCACCTTTAAGTTGTATAAATAATGAATCGGTATCAGCATACACTAAACTATAATTTATGCTCTTAAGTATTTGACTAGCATGAATCAAAATATCTCTTCCAATGAAAGTTATTGCGCCAGCTATACGTGGATCATAGAACCTCGATGTAAAATTCTTTGTCTTCTGACCATATAACCCATATAATCCATTAATGATTACTTTAATTGCTGCATTAAGCATCTTATATTTGTGCTTATCTTCTGATTTAGCTGATTTTGCCATTGACTTAACTTCTTGTCTATATTTACGTAAAGGAACCATTATTTCATTAGTTGCTCCTGGAGACGTAGAACTAAATCCTACTCCTTCCATAATGCTAATGTCTCCAAGAGGATTGAACGAGTCATATGATATATGGAAAGTATCCATTATACTTGGATACAATTCATTCCAGTCAAGAACAAGAAGATAATCATATAGTCCTGGTTTATCACATAGAACAAGAGCACCAGTATACTTCTTGCCAGTAATATCTGAAACAGATAAAAATATTTCTTTCCCAGCTGAGTGCCTAAGATGCAGTATATCACCTATCCTATTGGGTATAAGACAATCCGAAAATGATAGTCCAGTGTTCTTCCATATAAACAATAGATAATCCTTTATCATACCAAGTTTATCTTCTAAATCCTTAAGCAACTCTACGTCCCTAAGATTATATTCTACAACACTCCTATAATCACTCTTCCATCCTTCCACAACCGAAGGCATGGGCAATTTACCATACCCAATCTCTTTATTGGATATATAATCAAGAGTATTCCACACTGGTTCACCAAATACTTTACGATATAACTCTGCATAATCAACTATCTCCACGCAATGTATGTGTAATCTTCCTACATTAACAACATTGAATATTGGAGACAGAAATGAATTGTCAATTCCAAGAATATTCATTCTCTTAACTATATTTTCCATGTCAAATGGAGAGAATGAAACAACCACATCTGGCTCAAGTTTAGACCATAATTGTGAGAATATAGAAAATAGTTCCTCTTCAGTTCTGCATGGATACTTAACAACTGTTTTTGGTTCAGTTTTAAGTACATCTAAATCTATTGGGAAATCATTTCCAATAAAGATCGAGTGGTATGTTTTAGTATATTGATCATATATTCCAACTACAACTATAGGATACAAAGGTTCCTTTGGAGCTTTATCGGCCAACATTTCTATATCAATATATACTATCCTATGTCTAGATTCACATTCAACTGGAAGCCTTGTTCCTTCATCTATCCCAGTTTTATACCCTTTATCTATCATAAACCTATAGTGAAAAGGAATGTTAGATTCATATAATTTAATATTTGTTCCAACTACAGCCTTATTTATCAACCCAATATTATAGGGGTCAGGAACAATAACCTTCAATAATTTTGCTCCATCAACGCCTTTGAATCCAGATTGATACTTAAACTTCTCTAGACCAGCACTTGGAGCAACAACTTTGAATAATTTAAAATCATTCTGATTAATAAAAAAGTATGGGGAATATGGAAACCTAAGCTGGGTTCTTTCCCCAGACTCAGATCTCAGCATCAATACTACTTGGGGACCATTATCCCTAACGTATGATGCTCCTACTATACAGTGAATCACGCTATTGTTGTCTCACAAAGTCTTGAATAAGCTTTATGACGGTTTCAACAAAGTCTAGTTTCTGAGCCTTAATCTTCTGTCTGAATGCAAAGTCCAATGTTTTAGGTATCCGTATCTCCATAACTACAGAACTCTCAACTAATCTGTTCATCCTAGCTACTTCATCTATAGTTGTGGATCTAACTACATCCTTTCTCATTTGACTCACATCTCTCATTGGAGCCTTTGAAATAAGTTCTACCACCTTCAATGATCTTTGAACATCGTTCTTATACGGTGCCCTAGACAATATTGCTGTTGCAGCATTCTTCTTCTGTATCGCTAAGTCCAGAAAAGTTTGAACTGTCTGAGGATCATCCTTAATATTATCTGGAACATCCTCAAACTTCAACCAATTTCTTATTGTTAGCTCTGATACTCCTATCTTCTTAGCAATATCTGGTATAGTTTTACCATCAACCTGTAAGCATTTCTTAACAAAGTTTCCCTTATCCTCATCAGATAATGGATGATGAAGGTAATCTTGTACTATGCTTGCTATACGCTCACTGAATTTATCTTTGAAGTCCTTCCTAATGAATGGAACAGATTTCAATCCAGCTGCTAGCGCAGAAGCCCATCTTAGTTGACCAGCAACTATTTCATTATTCATGTTAATGAGTATTGGATCAACGATACCAATCTCTGATACTGAATCTCTCATCTCAAGTTTCTCAGATTCAGATATCTCATCTCGCCTATTATTAGTATCGGCAACCTTAAGTTTAGCTGGATCTATAAATCCAATCTCAACAGTCTTTGCTAAATTAGATAATAAATCAACCGCAAATGAGTTCACTGTTTCTTCTGTGGACATTAAATCACCATATATGCCTTTACTTGAGCATCTATATTTCCAGTTTTTCTATTTGCAAATAGCCTATTGAATGTTAGAAGTGTATCTCCACTTTTGAATGTTATTGGTATATTATCTGATATTCTAGACTTAACCGCTTTCTCAGTATCATCATCAAATAACAGGAACACTCTTGATCCATTAAACACATCAAGTGACATCCACGACACATCGCCCTTCAGTATCGTAGCATAATTAGTGTTCTTTTTACCAGCAAAGTTATCTCTGTATTCTTTATCAAGAGAAGCAAATTCACATGACATTATCTTGTTTGCAAGTTCAGCTGGAGTTACAATAGTATTATGGACCTTGAACTTTGAGCCTTTGCTTAAGTTAAGTCTGTCTGGTCTATTTTTGCCTTGATTAGCTCTTACTTCATAAAATGTCCATCTTTCTATGCTATCAGTTGTTTTTGCATCTTCACCATTCATTCCAATCTCTGCAACAAATACTTGTTCAAAGTCTGGAGTTGTTGATGCAATACAGAATATAGTTCTGTTGAATAAAGAACCAGTTAATGGCTCACCCTTGTGTTCATTTGGTTTACCAAAAACATTTTTTCTGTAATCTAAGGCAATTCTATCCATTGTAATGAACCCTTGATCTATAGCATCTTGTCTAGTTTCAGCATTATCATATAGTCTATATGACTTGGACCGCATCATATCAAAAATATCTTGTATGCCAGAATCATCCAAGACATATACATAGAAAAACGGTGCATTAGTTACCAAGTTACCAAACTCCTCTTCAAGATCTCCAACAGTAACAATTCTAGCTTTCTTTTCATTTTGTAATTTCTCCAAGTTCTTATTGAATTTAGCTACAACTTCATCAATTGATACCTTATATTTTTGAGCATAGCCTTCTAACTTCTGTATAGTTTCTTTGCTAATTTCTATTGACATCTTCATTCTCCTTTTCTTTTATTTTTAGTATAGTCACAGACTCATTCAATCTCCTAAACATCTCTGGTTTCTTAGGCATCTGACCAAGAAATATCCTTATGATATCTTCAAACATTTCATTGATGTTACCATAAGGATTTCTTATATCAGACAATTGATCCCAAAGATCTTTGTCAACCGCTAAAAGTTCTGTGACTTTACCTGGGAATCTTTTATTCATACTAATTCCAACTTATATTATATTCAAACACTTATTTAAACTTATGTAATAAACCTAGGTGCTTTATCACATTCTCTTTATTAGACTCTATTTTCTTACCCTTCAAATTATTAATGATCTCTAGAGCTAACTTATGTGCAGATTTAATTATTTCTTCTTCAAGAGATTTAACGATTATATTATCTGATAAAGCAATGAATTCATAGTCAATCAATTGTCCGTTATTATGAGCTCTCTCAATAGAATGCAGAACTTGCATGACATAGTCTTCTTTAGAATTCTTTGGGAACTGTAAAACTATCAAGTTACTCATACATCTCTAATTCCTGATTCAGTTATTTTAAATCTACACACTGACCTTGGTATATCAGGAGCATCGAAAACTACTGCTTCCCATTGTTGCATAGCCATCTGCTGAAGAGAAATCAAATATGTTCCACCATGACTAAGCACGTTGCCACCAAACATACGTTTGAAGTGACCTGACTTAACCTTCTCACCAAGCTGTGAACCTGGGTCTGGTATATCCATCACTTGAGCAGTTATGAATACAACCAAGTTATATGTCTTAGCTAACCTATCTAATAGTCCTAAATGCCTAGCTTCTTCCTTAGCTCTATCTGGCAACATTTCTCTTCCAGTGTAAAAGCTTCTGAATGGAGCAGAGAAAGAGTCAATCACTATCAATCCATAGTTCTCTCCTCGCTGAAGCTTCTGCTCAATTCTTTGTAATGCTAAGTATAGATTATATGGAGTTGCAATGTTTCCAGAGCCAATATACCATACATCATTAGCTGGATCAATTGGCACTCCAGAGGCTTTAGCCATTTCCATAATTCTATCTGGAGAAAATGTACTAGACTCCGTTTCTACCCATATGGTCTTCCTATTGAAGTAGCGCTTAAGATTAACTACAAGTTGGAACCCAAGCTGAGTCTTTCCACTAGCAAATTCTCCCTTTGAAACAGTTATTGCCTCTGTTGGTATTCCGCCCTTAAATATCCTATCAAGTTGGGCTGAACCAGTTGGTATCCTCTGTATCACTTCTTTCCTTCTCTTAATTTCATCAGCCATAGAAGTTAATATTATAGCTTTATCCAACGCTTTAGCCTTAGCATCATTGACTATATCCTTAGCTGCTTTATTAGTTATCTTAAGTATTGCTGCTAATTCTTCTGCTCTCAAACACGTTAATTGCACTTGATCCTTTATTCCACACTCGATCAATTTTTCAGCAGTTTTTGGACCCACGCCCTTGATTTCTGTTAAAGCTACCATTTCTGGACTAAGTCCTATCTTCTCTTCCTTATCTTCAGACATTACATCACACTCCCATCAATCTTTAAGTGTGGACTAGTTGTCCCAGCACTAGCCATAAGATATGAGTCTCTAGTTGCTCTGGCCTGTGTAACAGCTTGTGTAGATATCCTAAATATCTCTCTTAGTACTCCAAGCTCCATCTCCAATTCTTCTCCAACAAATGCTTTAATTAACCTATGCCAATTCTTCAATTCATGAAATGACTCTGGTAATGATAGCATTTCTCCAGGAGACTTCATTTGTTTTGATCCAGGAGCTTCTTGTAGAAATCTTCGGTATATTTTCATTCCTTTCTTCCACAATTGTATTGACTGATTAAACTTCTGAAGCACTTCATTCTCATTTTTAACTAGACCTTCAAGCAACTCCTTCTTTGATACGGTTATTGTTTCCTTCTTCTTAACTCTAGTTTCTTCTTCTATCAATTTCTTAAGGTCATCATATGTTATTTCTAATTTCATCAAACTGCCTCCTTTACTTTAATTACTTTTCTAAGTTCCTTAACTGGCTGTTCCTCTGCCTTTAAAGTGATAATTTCAACTAGGTTCTTTGGTACTAATCTTCCCAATGCTCCTAGTAGTTTCTCACCATCTGGCAAAGACCTGACTTCTGTGAAGGATACCGTTTTCTTTTCCTTCACAAACAGATATAGCCTACTCTCTAGTTCTGACAAATCGCCTTCTACTGACATTTTATCACTTCTTTCATTATTTTATCTTCCTTTACAATATGTTCTTTTACCATTCTAATATGTTTGCAATCATATCCAAAAACATTGCCTTGACACGTGCAAGAAAACTTCTCCTTAAAAATAAGGTAATTAACAAAATACTCTTCCCCATCATCTCTCTCTATAGTCCATGAGAGATAACCCGTCTTAGTAACTACATATGTATGTGGTGCTTTATACTCAGATAAAATTATACTCATACTCTACACTCCATCTTTAATCACCATGAATCCACACATCTTTCCATCTAATCCGCATATACCTTCCCTATTCATACTATTACATGGATAATAAACTGTAAAGAAATGCCTACACCTAACCTTCATAATAATACCACGCTTTAAACATCAGTGGTTAATTCCTCATAATTATACACTACAACCTTTCTACTACACTTCAAACATTTCATTAGATATATAGATTTATGATCTCCAAATGCTCTAGTAAAATATTTCATGCCATATTTATCCTGGAATTCCTTAGTAAAATCAATCATCTTACTCATACAATCAAAACATCTAAGGGTGAAATTCAATGCCTTCCAACTCCCTAAGTTTCTTTTCCACTTCATCTATCCTAGAATTAACTATAGATAATTCTTTCTTAAGCATATCTACCTTACCATACAAATCATTAAGATATTTCCTGAACATATGACTAGAAACTTTAGATTCTTCTCTCTTCAAACCTGACCCAGAATCTCCTTCAGTTTATCATATACAGGCTTACCGTAGTATCCAGAGAAATTGCACATTTCTTGTTCAAGCATAAAATCTTTTATCTCATTTTCAAATCCATTCATCCATGATAGAAATGATTGGTCAATTGTTGCATCTGGATATGCTTTAAGAAAGTCTCCAATTAAATCCTTCAAACTTTCAAGTGTATATCTCATCTAACAATCATCCTTAACACTGCATAGAATTCCTGTATCTTCTCTTCTGGAATAGATAACCCACAGTGCGCAGCATGTCCTCCAGCTTTAAATCCAGCAACTGTTAATTTATTAGCATAATACTTTGCCAATGTTCCTCTAATACTTCCTTCTCCAGTCAATTCATTAAACACTATGAATGTCTTGTTATAGTTTGATCCGTGTAACTTAGAAGCTATTAGACCACATAATCTTATCTGTGGCCTAGATGTCTTTATCCTAACAAGCACTAAGTTTCCATATGACTCAACTATTGGCTTGCTCTTGTAAACAGCTTCTTCCTCTGACCTCATTGACCTAACAGCATCCCGTATACCATCATTCTCCAACAGGTCTACTGGAGTCTTACATATTCTAAGCACTTCTAACGCTTGCTCCGGGAAACCCAGACGGCAATTATGAACAATTATTCCGTTGGCAACATAAGAATTATCGTCTTTAACATCTAAGTTATAAACATCAACATCTACAACATCATCAACTTCAATTTTACTTATAGGACTTAATAAGTATTTACCATCATCAGAAATATAATCCAATTCTATTCTCCTAGATGGCAAAATAAACTTAACCCCTAGAAAATCACATATATTATCTGTTAATTTAAAGTCAACTGAAAATGCTGGATTTATAGATAGTTTCTTTCTACACTTTGGATTATTTTCTTTATATATTCTTGGCATCCATTTAAGTTTAGCTAATATTTGGTATATATCCCATGCCAAGGTTTCTGAATATGTAGTAATTCTAATACCATGTTCTATTTTTCTTCCCTGCTCCGATGGAAACTTATTACCATCTCCAATCCATTCTCCTTTGATTAAAAACTTTAGTTTTTCTGGCGATAATTCTTTAATCCATAATGGAATAAATTTATTGGTTGCTCCGTATCCGAATTGTTTAAAGAATTCGTTAATGTGTTTTTTATAATATCTAATTATTCTTACGTTGTTATAAACACAGATGTCTGATGGTTCAATATTAAATATATTTTTCACTAATTCTTGTATTCTATCGGAGAAGAGAACTTCATTTTTGTTTAGGGAAAATGAAACATCATATCTATCTTCCTGTGTCCTAATTGAACCTTCTGATAAGAAGTACCCAATCAATTCTAATAATTCATTGTTCACTGGCAATGTAATTGTAATATGTTCATATTTTATTCCTCTTTGATTTCCAATCCCATAATTAAATGAATAAGTATATGTTTCTTTGTCATTAGTATTTATAATTGGAGTAACAACATAATCTCCTATACTAACATTCTTTGCCTTAACCCACTCTAATTTATATGTATTATAATAATGCTTACACCCATCCTTTCTCATATTTTTATCAGGGCAGCCATTTATATGGCAAAATGTATTTCTAGTTTTACATTTATTTACTTTAATTACTAATAATGAATGTTCCTCTGTAATCTCAATCGGTATATTACTTCCAAGTTTATAGATAGAATATAATTTACCATTATATTTTCTGTTCATGATATTAATCACTTCTTTATAATTATTATCATGTGTTAATACTATATCTCCAATATTAATGTTATCTATAGCGTTAACTCCACAATCTTTAAGAAATATCTTGGTTCCTTTAACAAGACACATAGCATTAACTCCAGATGATAAGAACACATACAATGGATTATCTGATATTCCAAGCTTGAATTGACTCTGATATAATATTCCTCTTCCTTGGAACAAGACTGGGAAAGCATCCCATATCTCATCTGGAGTAAGCTCTGCTTGACCATCCCCAGCTAAGCTTCCGCATACTAGCCACGTATCTTTTGGATCAATATACTGTTTAAGATGATTATATAATATTCTTCCAGTTGGACAATAATCCCAATATAATTTATACTTTCTATCTATAACCGTATCTTGAGGGTGATGATCAATTAGTATTCCAGCCCAATCCTGAGCTATTGGAGCACCAAGATCTAATGCTACATCGGTCTTGTATACTCCGAACTCTGGTATCTGAATAGGCTCCTTAACTTTAAATATCCGTCTAAGTATTTCTGCTGAGAATAATCCATCTGCATCCCAGTGAGTAGATAGAGAAAATGGTTCCTTGCTTTTTAGGTCTTCATATAATCCCATTATTTTCTCTCTCTCTCATCTCTTTTATATTAAGCGCCACATTAATTCCGCCAAACAATTCATTAAATTCTTGAATAATTTCTTTAGACATTGGCACATCTCTATCCAATATAACATACAACTGTTTCTTATTATTTGGATTAACTTGTAATCCAATCCATCTACCAAAAATACTTGGTTCTTTAATAGACATATTTTATTTCCTTGATTATATAGTGCTAATACACACTTATAAATTTATATTAGTTTAGAAGAGTTAGCCATATGTAGTAGCATTCTTCATTTCTTCCCGTTCTTCTTCAGTTACTTCTCTAATAGAAATTATTCTCCTCAAATCCTCATTGTGTTTAAACCCATGTACCATCGCTTCTATGTATAGGTAGTGGCATAGCTCTATAATATAGGAAATTTCATCTAACTTATCCTGACAATGAATTTCTAATGCTCTTCTAATAACTCCTTCAGTGTAGCTCCAGTGCTTCTCAGCATCATCTCTAATACTATATGTTTCACTCACTTTCCATCATCACCAAACCACCTCAAAAACCACTCACAATCTGTCCGATTAGCACAAGCATGGCAAACTGTGTAATATGTGTCAAAATGATGGTCTTCTAGACACTTGTAATGTGGAAAGGTTTTCTCCGCCTCACCAAGCAGCTT
>Ga0172363_10000191_pt1 | contig 41419 bp, 38 predicted proteins | sample LakKivs2_kivu2a2_FD_114541 | JGI IMG/M metagenome (GOLD analysis project Ga0172363, IMG submission 114541) | Sediment microbial communities from Lake Kivu, Rwanda - Sediment s2_kivu2a2 | ecosystem: Environmental > Aquatic > Freshwater > Lake > Sediment | place: Rwanda: Western Province, Lake... | reverse complement strand
CCTGTTCTTGCCCCATCTAAGTCTATTATATGAAAATCCCTTGCTCCCCCCTCTATCATTTCTTTAATCTTAGAGACGGGGTCTTCACTATATACCGTTACTCTGGAAAAATCTCCCCTTACCAACCTCACACACTTACCATCCATGATATCCATAGCAAAAAGTACTTTCATTGCATGTCTTTTAGTAGATATTCTCTAACAGGTAATCTAACCCTTTTTTAATCCCCTCTTCTGACAACTCGCCTGCTGTCAGCCATTTGCCCCCTCTCCTAAAAAATTTTCCTATATTCAAAACATTCTCACTTAATGCCTGCTGGGTCTCATCAAATACAAATATACGTATTATATTGTTATCTTCTATAAGATGCATATGAAAACCCACACCTGCCGGTTTATCAGCAGCAAAATTACCGCCTCTCCTTTCCTCAAATCTATAGATGAATACATTAATGTACCTTGTCCTTTCCTTGCCCTCCACGTACCCCACACCTTTTTCCATTAATCCTTCTTTTAGCCTGTTCATTATAATTCTCTCTGCATCCTTATGGATATTCCCGGCCTTTATGTGCCTTCCACAGTATCTGCATTTGTCAGTCTTTTCCGGGTCTTCTAACCTATCAACATACACACCCAAATCCTGGGTGGCAAAACCCACATTGGTAAAAATAAGAACCATTATCCATACAAATAATAGTGTATATTTTGACACAGACATTGTGGAAACTCCTTTCAAAAATAACATACATAATTCTATAAGAAAAGATAGATAAAGGAAAGGAGAAAAAAGCAGTCAAAAAAAATAGTTGATGGCGAAGGGTTAAAAAGAGGTGAAAGATATAAACAGGTTATCGCCCTTACTTAAAAACATCCACGCATGTATTGAAGAGGAGAACCACATTCAAAATGATCAGAATGATGGTACCTGCGTATGTCACAATATTCATCCATAGCGAGTTCGTAAACTTACCCATAATTTCCTTTCTGTTTATGAGTTTCAACATAAATATCAAAACTGCAGGAAGAAGCAGGCAGTTTACTATTTGAGTAAACCACATCACCTTGATAAGTGGTAGGTTTGGTATTAAGACAATTGAGGCACCCAAGATAAGTATGGTTGTGAACAATGACATGAATTGTGGGGCTTCCTTAAAACCTTTTCCTATGCCTGTCTCCCACCCCATTGCCTCGCAGATATAGTACGTGGTGGCAAGCGGGAGGATGCAGCCGGAAAAGAGGGATGCATTGGCGAGACCGATAGCAAAAAGTATATAGGCATATCTACCAGCCAACGGCTTCAATGAAAGGGCAGCATCCTCTGCTGAGTCTATTTGAATCCCTGCTGGAAATAATGTTGCCCCACAGGCAACGATTATGAAGAATGCAACAACACCCATCATGATAGAACCGAATATTACATCTATCTTTGAAGCCCACCAGTCCTCTTCTCTTAACCCTTTCTCGACAACACCCGATTGGAGATAGAACAGCTGCCAGGGCGTAATAGATGTACCAATGATACTGACAATCATAACGAGGTACCCCTTCCCCCACTCAAAATGGGGGGTTACTGTTTTTTTCATAACCTCACCCCAATCGGGCTTCGCAAGGAAAGCAGAAATGATATAGGTAATATATACGAAACATATACCCAAAAAGATCTTTTCAAATATACTATAATTCCATTTTGTAACGAGAAACCACACAAAAAAGACTCCCATTGGAATTGAAATGTACTTACTCACCTTGAATAGTTCCATGCTTGCAGCCCATCCAGAGAATTCTGCGGTAGTATTTCCCAAATTGGTAAAGAACAGACAAACCATGACCCAGAAGGCGGTTTTGATTCCATAATTTTCTCTTATAAGATCTGCAAGCCCCTTGCCTGTTACCATCCCCATCCTTGCAGACATTTCTTGTAATATTATGAGCAGGAAGACTGTGGGGATTAAGGTCCACAACAGATTATATCCGTATCGTGCTCCTGCAATAGAATAGATAGCGATACCACCTGCATCGTTGTCAATGTTGGAGGTTATTATTGCCGGGCCAATGAGCGCAAGCAATATAAATATTCTTCTAAAGCGAAACATGACCACTTATATCACACAAGTTTTTTGGTTTCAATTTAAAATAACAAAAAACCCTTGACAAAATATAATGTTACAAGTATATTTGGTTTAAGGTGGTAAAAGGTGTTATAAGGTGGGATAATGTTTGCTGGAAGATATGAATACGCTATAGACGATAAAAGCAGGGTGAGCATACCATCCAAGTTCAGGGAAGTGCTCTCAACAAACTATGATATGAGGCTCATACTGACAAATCTTGATAGCTGTATTGTGGGCTATCCATACCAGGAATGGGTGAATATACAGGAAAAGATATCAAACCTTGGAACATTGAAAAAAGAGGCAAGGGTATTTCTGAGATTTTTTTACTCAGGTGTTTCTGAGTGTCCCATAGACAGGCTTGGAAGGATTCTCATACCACAGTCCTTAAAGGCATACGCAAATATTAAAAAGAATGTAACAATCATCGGAATGAATCGAAAAATAGAGATATGGGCACAGGAAACATGGGAAGAATTGGTTAAAACGGCAACCTCTGACATCGAACAGATGGCAAATATCGTGTCTGATCTTGGTCTTTGATGGGCATTGCACATATACCTGTTCTTCTCAAAGAAGTAATGGACAATCTGGTTTGTGTTGAAAATGATCTGTTTGTGGATGCAACAATTAGTGGTGGGGGGCACTCATATTACATACTGGAGAGGTATAAAAATGTAAAGATAATCGGTATCGATGTAGACGAAGATGCTCTGAAGATTGCAGAAGAGAGGCTATACGTATTTAAAGACAGGGTTAAATTGATAAGAGGAAATTTCAGAGAGCTCAAGAAAATTTTGAACATGGCAGGGATTCCGTCTGTTGGTTGTGTGCTTTTTGATCTTGGCCTTTCGACTTACCAGATTATGGGGAAAAGAGGTTTCAGTTTTGATGATAACAGCTTTCTTGATATGAGGATGGATAACAGAGAAAAGATTACTGCCTATGATGTTGTCAATGGATATACCTACGAAAGGTTGATAAGGATACTTGAAGAATATGGAGAAGAAAGAAAAGGTATCAAGATAGCACGAGCAATCATAGAAGAGAGAAAGCAAAAACCAATATCTACCTCAAAGGAATTAAGTAATGTTGTATTAAAAGCAAAAAGACGAACGGGTAGACTACACCCTGCAACAAAAACCTTTCAGGCGGTAAGGATTGAGGTTAACGGGGAGCTTGAAAATGTAAAGGCAGGTATCGGGGATGCAATTGATCTACTTAGCCCGAAAGGCAGAATTGGTGTCATATCCTTCCATTCATTAGAGGACAGGATAGCAAAGAACATTTTAAAAAATTCTCCACTACTGAAGGTACTTACTAAAAAAACTATAAGACCTGACAGGGCTGAAATAAAAGAGAACCCAAGGGCAAGGAGTGCAAAACTTAGAATAGCAGAGAAAAGGTAATTGGAGTGTTCTATGGAAAGGATTTATGCTTCAGCAAAAAAAGAAGTAAGAAACAGAAGTTTCCCCTCTGTTTTACTGGTGATTCTCTGTTTCATTATCTTCATCCTTGTCTCTTTCTTCCTGAGGGGTTCGTATAATGAACTTAGAGAGGAATTAATTGAAAGATTAAAGAATGAGAAAGAAATCATAGATACCAATAACAGGTTAAAAATGGAGCTTTCTGGTATTACGCAGGGAAGGTATCTTGAGTTTGAAGCAAAAGAGAGGCTGGGGCTGAAAAAACCAAAAGAAGAAGAGGTCCTGGTATTAAGATGAATAAAAGGGCTAATAGAAGGGCCTTTCTCATCTGTACAGCGATATGCTTGATATATGTGTCCCTGGCTCTCCGACTTCCAGAGAAATTAAATGTTAAAAGGATCTCAGATGAGCAGAGAGTAACACCGAATAGCATGAATCTATCTATACCCAAATCCACACCACCTGTTAACCAGACCACACCTGATGCTACGAAAGATGAATCCTTCATTGAACCATCCTTCTTTATATCTATTCCTATAGTGTGCTCTGCAATAAAAGAGGGGCTGATAGAAAAGGAGGGTTTAATTTTCATAAAGAAAGATAGTAACAATGATATAAGCTGTAAAAAACCCATCGACATACACAAGGACAAGGACGAAGAAGGCTTAAAAAGCATTTCAAAAATAATAGGAAAAAAATACTCGCTCGATTTCCTGAAAAAAGAAGGTATTACTCACAAAAAAGAATCAGACATGGATGAAACTATACTTGGTAAGGGTTTTGTCTTAGAAAAACAAAAATTACTATCCCTCTGCAATACTTATGTCCCTGAGGAATACAGCAGACTTTTTCCATTTATTGTGAGTGGGATTGCGATAGTCAGGGGCAAAAATGGCTTTGAATTCATAAATGCCAAAGATAATGCAAAAGGAAATCAGTGGAGAGAAGACTCAGAGTGGTTAATGCCCAACCTATTAAATCTTCCCATGAAGTCGGCAATCGAAAAACTTACAACCCATACATCAAAGGTAAAGGTATACGGAAGTGGTAATGTAACTGAACAACACCCTAAACCCTTTGAAAGAATAAAAGGCGAGACAGAATGCGTTATATACGGGAGAACATATAAACCATGAAGCTTGTTGATCTGATAAGCGGAATGAAAATTATTCATATAAAGGGCAATACAAACATTGAAATCAGGGGAATCACAAAAGATTCGAGAGAAGTAAAAGAAGGATTCATATTTTTCGCCACTCATAAGAGCGGTGCATATATTGAAGATGCAAAAAGAAGGGGGGCAAAGGTTATCGTTTCTGACAGGGAGTTAGATGATGTATTTCCTTGCTCAATCATCACCGAAAATGTGGGTGCATTCCTCGGTGAAATTGCTTCGAAATTTTATGGCTTTCCATCAAAAAACCTCTATGTCGTAGGTATTACAGGGACAAACGGCAAAACAACAACAAGCTATCTCATTGAGTCCATATTGAAAAATGCAGGCAGAAAGGTTGGGCTCATAGGCACCATATCATACAGGTATAGTGGTCATACATTAAAGGCGGAAAATACTACACCAGGGGCGGTAGAGATACACGGTTTGCTAAGGGATATGTACGCATCCCGTGTAGAATTTGCGGTAATGGAGGTATCATCACATGCACTTGACCAGCAAAGGGTAGAAGGTATCGAGTTTGACACAGGGATATTTACAAACCTCACCCATGACCACCTTGATTATCATGGGGATTTCGAGAGTTATAAGAAGGCAAAAAAACTTTTTTTTGACCATTACCTGAAAGAGAGTAAAAAGGAGAGAAAATACTCTATCTTAAACCTCGATGACCCGGTTACCAGAGAGTTCATTCCCAATGCACCGATAAAAACATTTTTCTATAGCCTCCGAGATAAAGCAGATGCCTATATATCTAATTGCAACGAAAACATAAATGGTTTGAAACTTGAGCTTTCAGTTATGGGTAAAAAGATTTCCATACAATCGCCACTTGTAGGTATTTTTAATGCATCTAATATCCTTGCATCCTGCCTTTTCGGTTCTACAGTAAATATATCATATGAAGGGATAAAAAAAGGTGTGGAAGGGTTAGAGGGTGTTCCCGGCAGGTTAGAGAGGATAGGGAATGAAAAAGGAATTTATATTTTTGTAGATTATGCCCATACACCCGACGCATTGAATAAGGTGCTGGAAATGCTGAACCGTTTAAAGCGGGGAAGGCTTATTCTGATATTCGGATGTGGCGGTAACAGGGATACTGCAAAGAGACCCATTATGGGGAATATTGCATCCCGCCTTGCAGATTTTGCCATAATAACATCCGACAATCCAAGAAACGAAGACCCAAAAAGGATTATAGAAGATATAAAGAAGGGGTTCAATGGCAATACTTTCAAAACCATAGAGAACAGAAAAGAGGCTATTGATGAGGGAATAAAGATGGCAAGAGAGAATGATGTGCTGCTCGTTGCTGGTAAGGGCCATGAGGATTATCAGATTATAGGGGATAAGATATGTCATTTTAGTGATAGAGAAGTAATTGAGGAGTCCTTAAATGTGGTACGTGGATGAGGTGATAAGGGCAGTAAAAGGTACACCATTCAGGGTTGAAAGGGATACATTTTTAGGCATCTCAACAGATTCACGGAGTATAGAAGAAGGAGAACTCTTTATACCGCTCATGGGTAAAACATATGACGGTCATATGTTTATAGAAGCATCGTACATAAAGTCGCACGGGGGCTCAATATGTGAGAAAAAAAGAGAAGATATATACAGAAATGCAAAGGGAACTATAATTCTTGTGGATGACACAACCAGGGCGCTTCTTGACCTCGCAAGATACAAAAGGGAACGGACGAAGGGAACATTCATAGCTATAACTGGAAGTAATGGAAAGACCACAACAAAAGAGATGCTTGTGAGTATGATAAAAAATGTTTTTCCAGTCGCATATAACGAAAAGAATTACAACAACACGATAGGCGTTTCAAAAAGTATTCTCTCTATTGACGGGGAGCCAGCATTTTGTGTATTTGAACTCGGAACAAATAGCAGGGGCGAAATAAGGATGCTCGCTGAAGTAACTGAACCTGATATATCATTGATTACAAATATAAATCCTTCCCATCTTGAAGGACTTTATGACATCGAAGGTGTTCTTGAAGAGAAGCTTGATTTATTTTACCTGACCAAAGAAGGAGGGGCGGTCTTTATCAATGCCGATGACCCCTATATATTGCCTCGATATAAAGATATAAACCATGTACTTTACACCTATGGAATCGTGAATGAGGCATCATTTCGTCTTTCAATCGATCAAGACCTTGGCTGGCAAGGTTTTAATATTACCCTTAAGTTCTCTGATGATGAACTTAAAACAAGGACGAGCCTTTTAGGAAGGCACAACCTTTATAACATCCTCTCTGCATCCTCCATTGCGTATGGCCTGAGCCTTGATAAAAGGCATATTAAGGAAACAATAGAGACCTTCAACCCTTATGCAATGAGATTCAAACCGGTCCAGTCCAAAAAGGGCTATATCGTTGTAGATGATTCATACAATGCAAACCCCTCTTCTATGGAGTGGGCAATTAATACCCTCCAGAGCCTTCCATGTAACGGGAAGAGAATTGTTATTATTGGAGACATGAAAGAATTGGGAGAAAAGACCTCATACTACCATAGAGAACTTGGAAGATTTTTAAGAGAGAGTAGCATACCTATGGTTGTAATGATTGGTGAAGATGTAAGGGAGACCTTTTATGAATTAGGAGAAGGGAGATCAAGGCTCTTTGAAAACAAAGAGGCGCTTATCGATTATGTAACAGAGAAGGTAAAAGAAGGGGATGTTATCCTTGTCAAAGGCTCAAGGGTGGCTAAAATGGAGGAAATAGTGGAGGCACTGGTTTAAATGCTCTATCACATCCTTTATCCACTCCATACAAAGTTTACCGTATTTAATGTATTCAGGTATATTACCTTCAGAACAGTTCTGGCTATCCTTTCCGCACTTATTATAAGTTTCTTTCTAACCCCTTACATAATAAAGAAGTTTAATGAATGGAAGATAAAAAGCGACAAAAGAGAGGATGTACCGGAGAGACATTTAGCGAAAAAAGGAACACCCACCATGGGTGGATTTGTAATTCTTATCTCCACAATTATACCTACCCTGCTGTGGGCTGATTTAAAAAACTATTACATCTGGATAGTTACATTTACCCTTCTCTCATTTGGTGGAATAGGGTTTATGGATGACATAGCAAAGTTACGGAGTGAAAATGGCAAGGGGATTTCCGGAAGAACCAAGTTTTTTCTTCAAATTTTATTCGCAGCAGTTATAAGTACACTCATATATTCGAGGTTCGGTTTCATAACAGAACTTACAATCCCTTTTTTCAAAAATATCACACCTGATCTTGGGATATTTTACATATTGCTCTGTATATTTATTATTGTTGGAACATCAAACAGCGTGAACCTTACAGATGGTCTTGATGGGCTTGCTATAGGGCCTGTACTCACTGTATGTTCAACGTTTATGCTTTTTTCCTACCTTGTTGGTAATGTAAAGTTTGCCCAGTATCTTCAGATTTTCTATGTAAAAGGTGCTGGCGAACTCACAATACTCTGCGGTGCTATATTAGGAGCAGGCATTGGTTTTCTCTGGTATAATGCGTACCCTGCAGAACTCTTTATGGGCGATACCGGCTCTCTTTCACTTGGTGCAACGCTCGCTACTATTGCAGTGATAATAAAACAGGAAGTTCTGCTTGTGATAGCAGGCGGGATATTCGTATTAGAAACCTTCTCAGTTATTATCCAGGTACTTTCATTTAAATGTAGAGGGAAAAGGATTTTCAGAATGGCGCCGATACATCACCATTTCGAATTGAAAGGGTGGAATGAGGAAAAGATCGTAGTAAGGTTCTGGATTGTCTCTGTAATACTTGCTCTTATAGCTTTGAGTACACTAAAACTGAGGTGACATTAGAAGATGAATAACCAATTACCAATTACCAATAACCAAACAAATTCCGATTCTGTAATTTGGAATTTGATTATTGGTCATTGTCTTTCATCTGGTGTTTGGAATTTGGTTATTTGTGTAAACGGGCGAGTATGAATATACCGGATAATGTACTTATAGTTGGGCTCGGGGCAACAGGTATAGGGGTAGCAAAATTTTTAAGCAAAATGGGGAGACATATCACCATTACCGACAAGAGCAGTGAAGATGTCTTAATGCCTTCTATAAAAGCATTAAGTGGTATAGAGTTTGTGGGTCATTTTGGGGCTCATAGTAAAGACGATTTTATTAAACACCCATTAATAGTTGTAAGCCCAGGGGTTGATAGTGAGTTGCCATACCTCAAAGAAGCAAGAGAAAAGGGCGTTAAGGTGATCGGGGAAATAGAACTCGCATATACATTCATAAAAGAACCCATCATCGCAGTCACGGGGACCAACGGAAAGACAACAACAACTACACTTATCGGTGAAATATTCAAGAGGGCTTATAAAGATGTTTTTGTAGGAGGTAATATTGGTAACCCACTTATCAATTACTTGCTGGAAGGTAAGAAGGCACAATATATCGTTGCAGAAATTAGCAGTTTCCAGCTGGAAACCATAGAGACCTTCAAACCCAATATGGCAATCCTCTTGAACATCACAGAAGACCATCTGGATAGATACAGTAGTTATGATGAATACAGGGAGGCAAAATACAGGATCTTTAAAAATCAGGAAGAAAAAGACTATGCGGCTATAAATAGAGACCTTGTTATCAGAAGAAAATTCAGGGCAAATAAAATCTACTTCTCAACCCATGAGACATTAGAGAACGGTGCCTTTTATAAAAATGGCAATATACATGTCAGATTAAAAGGAAAGGAATTTATCTATAAGAGGTCTATCTCTCCTCTTGTGGGCATCCATAATACCGAGAACATCCTTGCAGCACTCCTCACATCACATATATACGGTGTAAAGAAAGACCATATCGAAGAGGTTCTAAGAAGCTTTAAGGGGTTGCCGCACAGGGTTGAGCCTGTCAGGAAGATTAAGGGAATACAGTTTTACAATGATTCAAAGGCTACAAATGTAGATGCGGCAAGGAGGGCCCTGGAGAGTATGGAGGCAAATGTGATTCTCATCGCCGGGGGAAGAGACAAAGGTGGGAGCTACAAGGGCATTATAGGCCTTATGGACAGAATAAAGGCCCTTGTGGTTATAGGTGAAGCGAAAGAGAAGATATTGAATGAGTTGGGCAGGTATGTGGATACATACATTGAAGAAGATTTGAATGGCGCTGTGAAAAGGGCATGGGGTCTTGCTAAAAAGGGGGATGTGGTACTTTTTTCTCCAATGTGCAGCAGTTTTGACATGTTTAAAGATTACAAGGACAGAGGAAATACCTTTAAGAAGATAGTGGAGTCATTATGAAGAAGATTGCGATATACATGCTGGCATCCATTTTACTCTATAGTCTTTTCCGTGAGTTGAATATCATCAAGGTTCTCTACATATGCCTTGGTCTTGTATCTATCTACGCTATCTACCGCGTTCCATCAAGGTACATTATTGCCATGAAGTATCCTATCATACTACTTTCTTTTGCTGGAACTGCCGGTTTTTTCCTATACCCAGAGTTAAGCAGCAAATATCCAATCGAGGCAGTTATTGTATTTCTTTCTTTCTACAGCATAACATTTTACCTGATTACGATAGAAGAAAAGGGGAAGGATTTCTTTAAAGATGTGATAGCCCTTTCACTGCTTTTTCTCTCTTCCTCCTTCAATCTTTTTATGATAGGGAAACCACTCCTAATATTGCCCATCTCCTTGAGTATAATGCTTTTTCTTTTTATAGTTGGCAAAAACCGTATCATTCCCATTATTGCAGGATATACGTTATTCATTATGGTTTTTCTTTACCATAAGGGGATTAACATTCTTGGTGCCGGGATAAGGGTCAATGATATTGACAGATACCTTTTGCTTATCTCATCTTTTGCCCTTCTTTTACTTGGCTTTATTGACTTTATGAAAAAGGATAACCTCACAAAAGTGCTATACTTTTTCGGCTTTCTATATGTTGCCATAGATATTTTAATGGTTCTTGGCATTAAACTTTCTGGAGGATTATTGTATCAACCTGTCATTTTACTCTTTATAATAATCCCGCTTATAGGTGTAATGCTCAAAGCTGAAGGAGAACACGTATGAAACTCCTTATTTCTGCTGGCGGTACAGGCGGTCATATATTTCCCGGTATAGCTGTAGCAGAAACACTTACAGCGAAAGACAAAAATAATCAGGTTACATTCATTGGTACAGCATATGGGCTTGAAAGCAAAATAATCCCTCAACATGGATTTAAACTTTTATACATAGAGGCACACCAATTTTTGGGCAAAACATTTATCCATAAGTTAGCTACGCTCGTGCGTCTTTTACAGGGTATCTATATGTCCATAAGTATAATAAGAAAGGAAAAACCTGATGGAATCCTCGGTATGGGTGGTTTTACATCCGTGCCGATTATACTTGCCGGTACTATCCTTGGTGTACCGAGCTTCATACATGAACAGAATGTCCAGCCCGGGCTGGCAAACAAACTACTTTCCAGATTTGCTGCCTCAACATTTGTAAGCTTTGATGCAACAAGGGATTATCTCAAAAAAGGTAAGGTGTACCATACAGGCAATCCCTTGAGAAAAACATTAAAGGTATCACAAGACAAGAAGCCGGAAGGAAGCTTTGTGATATTCATATTTGGAGGTAGCAGGGGAGCAAAAAGTATCAATGAATCGATACTGACCTTACTCCCATATATGGAAAGCTACAAGAACACGATTATGTATCACCAAACAGGCACGGAGGACTACAATCACATAAAAGAGGCATACGGAAAGACTAATATAAAATACGAGGTGTTTCCTTTCACAAACGAGATGGAAAAATACTACACCCTTTCTGATATTGTGATATCAAGGGCTGGTGCTACTACAATCTTCGAGCTTGCATACTTCAAAAAAGCCGCAATACTTATCCCTTATCCCTTTTCAGCGGGCGGGCATCAATGGAAAAATGCGAGCCTGATAGAAACTATAGGCGGTGGCTATGTTATCGGAAACGATGAAGCAACAGGCGAAAGGCTTTATAGCGTCTTAAAACATCTCATTAATGAGCCTCAACTATTAAAGGAGATGGGTGAAAATATAGGGAAACTTTATATTGATGACGCAGCAGAACGGATTATAGGACATATATATGAACAGGCAGAAAAAAAATATTAGGATTCGTGAGGTGTTAGTTGGTCTTTCATAAGATAGACAGGGTTCATTTTGTCGGTATTGGCGGGATCGGGATGAGCGGTATTGCAGAGGTTCTTTTAAACCTTGGCTTCAAGGTTACAGGTTCAGATTTAAGAAAGACAGAGACCACCGAGAGGCTTGAGCAATTAGGGGTACAGATATTCTACGGCCATCGAGAAGAAAACGTACACGATGTTGATGTAGTGGTAATTTCATCGGCTGTAAAATCTGACAATCCTGAGGTACAAAAAGCCAGAGAACTTTTTATCCCCGTTATACAGAGGGCAGAGATGCTTGCTGAGCTGATGAGGATAAAATACAGTGTTGCTGTAGCGGGTGCCCACGGGAAAACAACAACCACATCGCTAATCTCGTCAGTTCTTGGGCACGCGGGTATTGATCCAACCTGTGTTATAGGAGGGAAATTAAACAGCCTCGGGAGTAATGCAAAGCTCGGGAGTAGTAAGTTTCTTGTAGCAGAAGCGGATGAAAGTGATGGAACATTCCTGCTCCTTTTCCCCACCATTGCCGTTGTGACAAACATAGACCTTGAACACCTTGATTTTTACAAGGATATACACGAAATAAAAAATGCCTTTTTAACATTCCTCAACAAGGTTCCTTTTTATGGGCTTGATATTATATGCATTGATAATTCGAATATTCAGAGCCTCATCCCTCAATTAAAGAGAAGATACATGACCTATGGCCTTTCAAAGCAGGCAGATTTAAGGGCAGAAAACATCGTTTACAAAGGGGTTAAAACATCGTTTAGGGTTGTATACAAGGGTGAGGATTTAGGCGATATAGATTTATCCCTTCCCGGTATTCACAATGTGGTAAACGCCCTTGCGGCATGCGGTGTTGGAATAGAACTCGACATACCTTTTGAGACAATTAAAGAAGCCCTTAAGGGTTTTTCAGGCATACAGAGAAGACTGGAGATAAAATGGGATGGCAGTATCAAGCTGATAGATGATTATGGTCATCACCCAACAGAGATAAGGGCAACCCTATCGGCCATAAGAAAGATGTGGAAGGGAAGAATAGTAGTAGTTTTTCAGCCCCATAGATACACAAGGACAAAGGCGCTGATGCACGAGTTTGTAACCTCTTTTAATGAGGCTGATGTACTTATTGTGACAGAGATATACCCTGCCTCTGAGGAAAAAATAGAAGGGGTTACAGGAAAGGTACTTTCAGAAAAGATTCGGGCAAGTGGACATAAAAATGTGATATTTGCCCTGACAAAACAAGATGCGGCAGATAAGGTGCTTAAACTCGCTAAAAGCGGTGATGTGGTTATTACACTGGGCGCAGGCGATATATACAAGATCGGTGAAAGGCTAAAATCTATATGGAGTGGAAAGGCATAAGAGGAGCAGTATTGAAGGATGTTCCTATGAGAAGATACACCTCGATGAAGGTCGGCGGTCCTGTAAAATATCTTGTATACCCTCTGGATGAAGGGGATTTAATAAACGTATTACGGCTTCTCAAAGAACGGGGTATCAAATATAGATTCGTTGGGAATGGGACCAATATCATTGTGAACGATAAGGGCATCAATGAGGCACTCATCAGGATTACAAGGATAAAATATATACGCCATAAGAAGACTAAAAACGGGACACTGGTTGAGACTTCTGGAGGGACATCATTAAAAGGATTTATAAAGGATATTGCACAACGTGGGCTTTCTGGTCTTGAAAAGCTATTCTGGATACCGGGTACAATCGGTGGCGCTTTGAAAATGAATGCCGGAAGCTTTGGTTCATCCATAACAGATGTATTGGAGAACATACGCATTGTGGACGCTGATGGAAAAATAACATCGATAGCTAAAAAAGACATGGCCTTTGGGTATAGAACCTCACCTATAAAGGTATCAGAGTGTGTGTTAGGCGCCCAGTTTCATTTAAAAGATAGAGATAAGAGGGAAATATATGAGGACATGGAGTACGCGTATGCCGAGAGGAAGAAAAGGCATCCCATGGAGTTTCCCTCTTCCGGCTCTATATTTAGAGGCGTTGAGGGGAAGCCAGCATGGAAGTTTATTGAAAAGGCAGGACTAAAAGGTTTCAGGTACGGCGATGCATGTGTATCCGAGAAACATGCAAATTTTATCATAAACCTCGGGTCCGCAACGGCAAAAGATATCAAGATGCTGATAGATAAGATTAAAAAGGAGGTTTACGAAAAGGAAAGGATTTTATTAAAAGAAGAGGTAGAGCTCTGGGGGTTTAATGGATAAAGGAAGGATGAAAAAAAGGAAGATAGGGGTATTCCTGGGAGGAAAATCATCCGAGAGGGAAATCTCTATAAAAAGTGGAAACGCTATTCTCCAGAGTTTATCAAGAAGCGGTTATCATGCGATTGGCATAGATGTGAATAATGATCTAACAGAAAGATAGAAAAGCAAGGGTATAGAGGTTGCATTCATCGCTTTGCATGGAAAATTGGGAGAGGACGGGACAGTCCAAGGACTTCTCGAGATTATGGGTATTCCTTATACAGGCTCAGGTGTCCTCGGTTCTTCTCTCTCTATGGACAAGGCTATTATGAAACTACTCTTTACAGGTATGGGTATTCCAACCCCGGCTTATACCATTCTTGCCGATGAAAGGGAGCTCACATTCCCCATACCTTTCGTTGTCAAACCAGTAAGTGGAGGTTCTACCATTGGCATATCAATTGTGAGAAAGGAAAAAGAGAAAGATGATGCAATCAAAACTGCCCTCAAATATGACAAAAAACTTTTAATCGAACGATATATCAAAGGCAGGGAAATCACTGTTGGTATAGTGAACAATATTGTGCTTCCTATAATCGAGGTCAGGCCTTCAAAGGGATTCTACGACTTTGAAGCAAAATACACAAAAGGGATGACAGAGTATATCGTTCCGGCAAAAATAAACAAAAAAATAGAAAGAAGGGCAAAAGACATAGCCTTAGGGATATATAAAACCTTTGAGCTTTCGGGGTGTGTGAGGATTGATATGCTTATGGAGAAAGATATGCCACAGGTAATAGATATCAACACATCTCCCGGGATGACGGAAACATCCCTTGTGCCAAAGGCATGGGGACGTATGGGAAAAACCTTTGATGAACTTATTGAAGAAATTCTTAAGGGGGCTTCGTTAAAAACATGAAAAAGACTCTGTATGTGCTCTTTATAGTGCCTGTCTGTATATTATCAATGCTAACAATTATCTATATACTTTCAAGGGATGAACCGCTCTTTTTCTTAAAAAACATTAAGATAAATGGTGCGAATCAGTTGAAGGACGTTGATATAATGGGCAGGATATCTCCCTTTCTGAAGGAAAGCATGTTTAAGATAGATACCTCCAGGATGAAGGAGGCCATTATATCCCATCCCTTTGTGAAAGAAGTAAGGATAAAAAGGGTGTATCCCTTTTCAATAGTTATAGATGTAAAAGAAAAAAGACCATCTGCCTTATGGGTAAATAATACGGGGGATGTTTTTGTCCTTGACGAATATGGTGAACCATACAGGGGGATCATAAAAGGGGATACAAAAGGGATGTTTATTATCAATGCAAAGGAAAAAGGGGATGTAAAAAGTATTTATAGAGAGATCAGCGGCTGGTGTATGGAAGGGATTATAAAAAAGAATGTCCTGTCAGAGGTAGCATACAGCGAGGGCAATATCACAATATTCGATAGTGATGATGGAGTGGAAATAATACTCGGGAAGGAAGATCAAAAGAAAAGATTGAAAAGGGCTATTGCTGTTCTGGAAGACGCAAAGAAGAGAGGGTTTTTGATAAAGTGCATAGATGCAAGGTTTGAAAAAGGGGCCATTATCCAGGAAAGGAAGGGTTAATATGCTGAGAGAAGATGAGCTTCTTATCGGTCTTGATGTAGGAACTACAAAGATATGTGTTGTTGTGGCGAGATTTACAGAGGGTAAGGTGAATATAGTTGGAATAGGTTCTCATCCTTCTACAGGACTCCGGAAAGGTGTTGTGGTAAATATGGACAGCACCGTGAATTCAATAAAAAAGGCCGTTGAAGAGGCAGAGTTAATGGCTGGCATAAAGATTGACTCCTGTTTGGCGGGTATTGGAGGGGCCCATATCAAGAGTTTTAACAGTAACGGTGTTGTGGCCATTAAAGATAAAGAAGTAAGAACGGACGACATCACGAGGGCAATAGATGCAGCGAAGGCAGTGGCAATACCAGCAGATAGAGAACTCATTCATGCTATCCCCCAAGAATTCATCGTAGATGACCAGGATGGGATAAAAGATCCGATAGGGATTACGGGTGTCAGGCTTGAAGTAAAGGTCCACATTGTTACAGGGAGTGTCTCCTCTGCACAGAATATCATAAAGTGCTGCAGGCTCGCAGGTCTATCGGTAGATGATATCATACTCGGGCAGCTTGCATCCTCTGAAGCAACATTAACACCTGAAGAAAAAGAGATCGGGGTTGCCCTTGTTGATATAGGCGGTGGTACAAGTGATATTGCTGTGTTCTCAAACGGGAGCATAAAATATACATCAGTTCTACCCTTTGGAGGAAACAACATTACAAATGATATTGGAATAGGCTTAAGGACTCCCCTTGATGATGCGGAAAAGATAAAGAAAAAATATGGTTGTGCCTTTTCAAATATGGTAGGCGCAAATGAAACCATTGAAGTGCCAAGCGTTGGGGGAAGGAAACCAAGGACATTGATGCGCAAAACCCTCGCAGATATCATAGAACCGAGGGTCGAAGAAATATCATCATTAATTTATGAAGAGATTAAAAAATCTGGATCTGAAAAATTACTTGCCTCAGGGGTAGTTATCACCGGGGGGTGTGCAAATCTTGAAGGCATCCCGGAGCTTGCTGAAAACATCTTTAATCTTCCTGCAAGGAGGGGTTACCCGATAGGCGTGGGCGGCCTTGTCGATGTGGTGAACAATCCTATATATGCAACCGGGGTTGGGCTTATCCTCTACGGTTTTAAAAACACTAACGTGAAGCGGCGGAGGTTTGGAAAAGGAGGCACATTTAAGACATTACTCAACAGGACAAAATTACTCAACAGGATGAGGGAATGGTTTAAAGAAATCTTTTAAGGAGGTGCGAGGTGAACAAAGTGTTTTATATGGATGAGACTAACGGTTTTTCAGCAAAATTAAAGGTTATAGGTGTCGGAGGGGGTGGATGTAACGCACTAAACAATATGGTAGAGGCAAACGTTCAGGGAGTTGAGTTCATTGCAGTAAATACGGACGTCAAGTCCCTGAATATGTGCAGGGCCCCTATTAAGATACAGATAGGTTCAAAACTCACCCGTGGTTTAGGGGCTGGCGCTGACCCTGAGGTTGGAAAAAAGGCAGCCCTTGAGGATGTGGATAAAATCAGAGACCATCTGCAAGGTGCAGATATGGTCTTTATCACCTGTGGCCTTGGAGGAGGAACCGGTACAGGCGCCTCCCCGGTTATAGCAGAGATATCAAAGGAATTGGGGGCATTAACCGTAGCAATTGCGACAAAACCCTTTGCTTTTGAGGCAAAGAACAGGATGCTGGTGGCTGAAAATGGGGTTTCACAACTCAAAACACGTGTAGATTCTCTCATAACAATTCCCAACCAGAGGCTTTTGTCTATTAGTGGTAAACATATGACTATCCTGGAAGCCTTTCTCAAGGCAGACGAAGTGCTCCTTAATGCGGTGAGGAGCATATCTGACCTGATAGTGGGCTCTGGCCATGTAGTCGTGGACTTTGCAGATGTAAAATCTATTATGAGTGAAAGGGGCATGGCTATCATGGGTGTTGGCGTCTCTTCAGGAGAAAACAGGGCAAGGGATGCAGCTCAAAAGGCTATATCCAGCCCACTGCTTGAGGATATATCGATACACGGGGCAAGGGGGGTATTGATAAATGTAACAGGAAATTCAGATATGAAACTCCATGAAGTACATGAAGCTTCAACCCTGATTCAGGAACAGGCACATGAAGACGCAAGGGTTATATGGGGACTTGTTTTTGATGATAATATGCAGGATTCCATCAGGATAACGGTAATCGCTACAGGGTTTGAAGAAAAGGTTCAATTAGAGGAAGGACAACATATTGGGCCTGATATAAAGGACAGGCTTTTTGAAGAGGGCGATATGCCTCCATTTATGAGAAAAAAGATTACAATCGATTATAAAGAGATAAAATCAAAAAGTGATAATATTGATATTGATGATGATAGATATGACATTCCAACCTTTTTGCGAAAACAGGCGGACTAAAGGCAGTGAATAGTTGATAGTATATAGTATATAGCAATAAATGAAGAGCAACTTGTGATTCAGAAAAGACAACAAAAGGGCTTGGGAGGGAAGGAAACACTTTCCTTTGAGAAAGGTACAATAGTTAAAAAATGGCGTGGTAAGGTCCCTGTAGGCATTGTCTATCCAAATACATACCATATAGGGATGTCCAATCTTGCAACCCACATCCTTTACAAAACATTAAACAGCATACCTGAGGTCGTGTGTGAGAGGTTTTTTCTTGAAGGGGATGGTGAGTGCCTTTCTGTTGAGAGTAAAAGACCGCTTTCGTCATTTGAGATTATCTTTTTTACGATATCTTTTGAGCTTGATTATATAAATATTCCATGGCTTTTACGTCTTTCTCACATAAAAATTTTTCCAGAAGAGCGAAAAGAAGGTGGGCCGATTATTGTTGCCGGCGGTATATGCGTTATGGCAAATCCAGAACCCATATTCAGCTTCTTTGACCTTTTTTTAATGGGAGATATTGAGGCAACAGTTCCCCATTTCATGGAAAGATATTTAGAGATTAGAGAAAAAGGAAGAGACGAGATTATAGATGGATTAAGCTCCTTTGACTGGGTTTATAATCCTGATAGATTAAAGGTTGAGTACAGTGAGGATGGGGTTTTAGATACCTTTACACCCCGTAATTTCAAGGTAAAGATAAACAGCTACAGAGGAAAAGGCCTTGGCATATCCTCTATTATCACAGAGAAGACTGAGTTTTCTAATATGTTTCTTATTGAAGGGACAAGGGGCTGCCCGTCGAGATGTCCCTTTTGCCTTCTGGGAAATACTTATCGTTTTACCTATGACAGGATATCCATATCAGGGATAGACACAAAAGACATCGGTATTATTGGTGGAGGTGTTTCGTACCACCCCCATATAGTTGAAATATTAAAGGAACTCAAAGAGCAAAAAAAGAACATCCATCTCCCATCCTTAAGGATAGATAAGGTTCCCTTTCAAGTTATAGAGCTTATCAAGGATGAGGTAAAGACGCTGACCTTTGGCATTGAGGCAGGCACCGAAAGGCTGAGAAGGTTTATTGGCAAGCCCTTAAAAGATGTAGAGATTTATGAAAAAATAGAGGCCATACTCGATATAAAAGCCTTTAATCTAAAACTCTACTTCATGATCGGCCTATATGGAGAGCAATTGGAAGATGTAGACAGCATAGTAGAACTTGTAAAGCATATAAAACACATAATGGTAAAAAGAGGGGCAAAAAGAGGTGTTGTCGGCAGCATCACAGTCCATGCAAGTCCATTTGTTCCAAAACCCTCAACCCCATTCCAGTGGCTTCCCATGGATGATATGGCTTCGCTGAAAGACAAGATTGGGAGGTTAAAGAAGGCCTTTGCAAGGGTCGATAATACATATTTTACCCACGAGTCCGTCAAGTACAGTTTTATACAGGGTATATTTGCCCGTGGTGATAGGCGTATAAGCGACAGCATCATGCGATTTACCTCTGGAGAAAGCTTTACAAAGGTTCTAAGGGAAAGCCCGGTGAATCTTAATTTTTACACATTACGGGAACGGCCAAGGGATGAGCTCTTTCCATGGGATTTCATTGAGGGAACAACAAGTAAAACAAAACTCTACAACAGACTCACCGTAATCTCCTCCGCCAATAAACACATATAGTCATAATAGCATAATAAGAATACCACAAAATCATTACCCACTGGGTCAGACACCTTTGAATCGGGTATTATACCAATAATTCTTATAATATTTTTACTTGTAAAACAATTATAATCTTGTGTAAAATCAATTAAGAGAGGGGTATGGGGTAATAAACAAAACAACATGCGTATTAAAAAAAACCGAGACGCCGGTGACTTGCTGACATATGTTTAGTTATAGTTTGTTAGAAAAGGAGGGGTGTACCATGAAACACCCATATGTTCTGGGGATTATAAACGCGATAGCTGTGGTTGTAATATCAATATTTGCATTTGTAATGCCTGCTGTTGGTCAAGAAAAGAAACCAAACATCGTCTTGATGCTTGCTGACAATCTTGGCTATGGCGACCTCGGATCATACGGTGGCGGCGAGATACGCGGCGCACCGACTCCACGTCTTGATGAACTTGCAAGCGGAGGGATGCGCTTTACCCATTTTCTGGTAGAACCAGCTTGTACGCCTTCACGAGCGGCACTCATGACTGGACGATACTCAATCCGTGCTGGACTATCACTGGTTGCCGTAGCGGGCACGCCAAACACACTGTCTTCCAAAGAAGTGACCATGGCGAGAATGTTCAAAGAAGCTGGTTACAACACAGCGATGTTGGGAAAGTGGCACCTCGGTACTGAGGAGCAGAGTCTTCCACAGAACCAGGGGTTTGACGAGTTTTGGGGTTTCCTGGATAGTACCGATGACACCCTGATCTGGCCCGGAATGAAGATGACGCATAACGTTATCATGCCTGAGTCGGCGCAGCCGCAAATCCTGCAAGCCAACGCCGGGGAAAAACTGAAAAAGATTAAACCATATACTCTTGAGGAGCGCCGCACCATCGACCTGGAGATGGCTGACAGGGCAGTAAATTACATCAAAGCCCATGCAGGCCCTGATAAACCGTTTTTCCTCTATATTGCATGGTCACGGGTCCACTACCCGAATCTTCCTTCGAAAGGGTTTGAAGGCAAGTCACGGGTTGGGAATTACGGCGACAGCCTGATGGAGTTAGATTATAATGTGGGAAGGGTGCTGGATGCTGTTAAAGAAAAAGGCATTGAGAATAATACGATCGTGGTGTTCTGCAGCGACAATGGTCCGGAAAGGGAAGTTGTCTGGACGCTCGGCGGAATGATGGGTGACGGTGGCTTATCCGGTCCCTTCCGCGGAGAGCTCGGCGACCCCTGGGAAGGTTCCGTCAGAACAGTGGGAATGATCAAGTGGCCCGGTAAAATTAAGCCACGCGCTTCAAACGAGATGTTTTCTATTATGGATTTCTTCCCGACCTTGGCTACATTTGCCGGTGCAAAGGTACCGACCGACCGCCCCATCGATGGCATTGATCAATCCGCTTATCTTCTTGGTAAACAGGAGAAAGGCAACAGAAATAGCCTCATCACCTTTATCGGTGACCAGATTGTTGCGGTGCGCTGGAGACAGTTCAGTGTGTATATGGTCGATACAATTTCAACTGGATCCGGTCCGGGCCGTCTGGGCGGTGTGGGTGGAGCTGCCACCCCCATGAACGGCTATCCTGCGATTTACAATATAGAACTTGATCCACGGGAAGAGCACAACCTCAGTGCGATGTTCGGATGGCTGGGAATTCCTGTAGCGAAGGTTATCATGGATTACAAAGCAACTCTGCAGAAATATCCCAATCCACCTGCACCGAACCTGACGAAATGGTAATGGTGGTGTCTGACACAATGAAGTTATATAGTGCATCAATAATAAGAATATTTTACAGGATAATAGAAATTTCACATTAATGAGGAGGTACGAAGATGAGCGATATACGTAGATTGGCAGTGGTAGGGGTGACAGTAGTGCTGGTGTTTCTTCTCTTCAGTATCCCGGCACATGCCACGAATGGGACTGGTAGTGACTGGGAATTCGATGTTATTCCCTATATGTGGTTTATGGCCATGGATGGCAACGTGAATGTGAGGGGACAACGAGCATCGGTGCATGAGAGTATGAGCGATGTTATTAAGGAAACCGATTTCGCTGCCATGGTTCACCTTGAGGCCAGAAAGGGCAGGTGGGGATTCTTTATTGACCCGATGTACTCCTATTTCACATCTGATGGAAGCGTAGGTCCTGTTGATGTCAAGGTAAAAACCGACTGGTGGCTCGTAGGTCTTGGGGGCTTCTACCGGCTTACCGAGTGGCAGGGCAGGGAAGAGGCTAATCAGCAAGGCTTCGTTGATGTAATTTTAGGCGGGAGATACTGGTCTGTGGATAACAAAATTGATGTAGACGTACCCATGATGGGCGTGGTTAGTGTCAAGAAAAGTACGGATTGGGTAGACCCGTTCGTTGGTTTACGTCTCAGGGCATATCTTACTAAGAATTTTTTTATTGATGCGAGAGGTGATATCGGAGGAGCTAATATTTTTGGCAATTCGTCCTACTTTACGTGGAATGCACATGCTGGAGTTGGATACCACCTATCGAAAAACACGGCCCTGTGGGCTGGATATCGCGCCTTATATGTTAACCGGGCTAACGGGCATGGTGATAATCGGTTTAGCTGGAATGCCACCCTATATGGACCGCTCTTTGCATTGTGTTTCAGGTTCTAAGACGAAATCCGTTACAATGGAGCATGTTCGGCTCGAAAAACTGCTGTAATAAGTATAAATTGAGGATGTTGGTTCGGCTATCAATAGTTTGACAAGATTTAGATAAGCACATAATAATAAGGGGGTTTATACAATGAATCGGTCAATAGAAGGCATATTTATTCTATGGGGTGCCGTGCTGTTCATAGCTCTTGTTGCAGGGACTGCACTTGCCGAAAAGACATTACCCAATATCCTCGTCATCTTCGGCGATGATATCGGCTACTGGAACATCAGCGCATACAACCATGGGACAATGGGGTACTGGACGCCTAACATAGACCGCATTGCCAAGGAAGGTATGATGTTCACTGACCACTATGCTCACCCAAGCTGCACACCCGGTCGCGCGGCTTTCATTACCGGTCAGCTTCCAATAAGAACCGGGCTTACTACTGTGGGGCTTCCCGGTAGCCCTCAGGGACTCAAGAAAGAAGATCCGACTTTAGCCGAAGTGCTCAAGCCTCTGGGTTACATGAGTGGACAGTTTGGTAAGAACCACTTAGGTGACCGGAACGAACACCTGCCGACCGTACACGGTTTTGATGAGTTCTTCGGGAACCTTTATCACCTCAATGTGGAGGAGGAGCCGGAACAAATTGACTACCCTAAGGATCCTGCGTTCCGTCAACATTTTGGTCCTCGCGGGGTACTTCACTCGTGGGCGACGAATGTAGATGACCCTACAGAAGACCCGAGATTTGGCCGTGTAGGAAAACAGAAAATCATCTCTACCGGCCCGCTCACCCGCAAGCGTATGGAAACGATCGATGAAGAATTTTTAAAGGCAGCTATCGACTTCATGGGCCGGTCACTTAAAGCCGGAAGACCGTTCTTTGTATGGCTCAACACAACTCGCATGCATGTGTATACACACTTGAAGCCGGAACATCGTTACCTTGCTGCCTCCTTTACTACTGAAGAGGATATCCACGGCAGTGGGATGATCGAACATGATGGTCATATAGGCCAGCTATTGAAAGCTCTCGACGAATTAGGGCTTATCAATAATACCATCGTCATATATACGACTGATAATGGTCCGGAACACAACATGTGGCCCTTCGGGGGTACCACCCCATTCCGCGGTGAAAAGCTGACCACGTACGAGGGCGGTGTACGGGTACCCTTCCTTATTTTCTGGCACGGGAAAATACCGGCGGGCTCTATCTCAAATGGCATTCAGACCCACGAGGACGTATTCACAACACTCGCCGCTGCAGTAGGAATACCCGATGTTCGTGAGAAGCTGAAGAAAGAGGCCAAGGTCTACATCGATGGTGAGAATAATCTCGACTACTGGCTCGGAAAATCAAAACAATCAGCAAGAAACCATGTCTTTTACTACTATGAGTCAAAGTTGACCGCCATTCGTATTGGCCCCTGGAAAGCCCACTTTTTGGCTAAGGAATCCTACTGGGGTGATGAAACAATTCACGCGTTTCCTGTATTCTTCAACATCCGTATGGATCCTTTTGAATCTTTTTCCTCATTGGATGCACGTGGACATCTCGCTATGAGAAAGAACTGGCTCTTCCAACCCGCGTTAATTTTACTAAATGAGCACTTAAAATCTTTGCAAGAGTATCCACCCAGGCAAGTACCGGCATCATTCAATATTGAGGAGATTATCCAGAATATTATAAAGAACCGACAGAGACAATGAAAAAATCAGGCCTTACCCTTTCTCTAGTTGTCCGCAGGCCAGGGAGGAGAAAACAAACTATAAACAGAATGTGGAGGAAATAATGTATAGAATTGTTAGTATTTTATTGATACCATTACTATCTTTTGGCATTTGTTTCGTGGACAAATCCGAAGCCTGTTCAGTATTCCAGGTCACTGCAAAGGACGGAACAATCATAAGCGGCCGCACAATGGAGTTTGGGCAAGATCTAAATTACAGTATAATTGTTGTTCCCCGGGGTAAACAATTTACAAGTCCGGCACCAAACAGCCAGACAGGTCTGAGCTGGAAGACAAGATACGGATATGTCGGCGTAAATGCATTCGGAGACGAAAATGGCATAACCGATGGTCTTAACGAGACAGGCCTCGCATTCAGTGCGCTCTGGTACGAAAAGGATACGAAATGGCAGGACGTTGGTCCAGGTGAAAACAATATTGCCCTCGCCCATGCTATGCTTGGGACATGGATACTCAGCAATTTTTCCACTGTTGATGAAGTTAAAAAAGAGATTGGAAATGTCAAAGTTTTTGGCTTTTTCGTGCCGCAGATGGACATGGTAATGCCTTTACATATCATTGTCTATGACGCCAGGGGCGACTGCATTGTCATTGAGTATGACCACGGACAACCCCACATATATGACAACCCGCTCGGAATCATGACCAATGCGCCGAATTTCCCTTGGATGGTTACAAATTTAAGAAATTATATCGGCATGACCACCAATATGCTTGAGCCAAAGGAATTCTCCGGTATAAAGCTTCCGCCAACCGGACACGGCTCTGGAATGTTCGGACTTCCGGGGGACATTACCCCGCCGAGCCGTTTTGTACGCCTTGCAGTAATGACGCATTTTGCCGACCAGCAGGAAAATGCGGAAAAAACACTGAATCTTGCCCAGCATATCGTCAGCGCACTCCACATTGTGAAGGGGATGGTTGTGGACAGGGCACCGGACGGAAAGATAGTTGCAAGCGAGACGACCCAGTGGTCAACCTTCCGGGACCTCACAAACAGGGTCTACTATTTTCGGACCTATGAAAATTTCACTCTTCGAAAGATCGACCTAAAACGACTCGATTTCAATGCCAGTAAAGTGAAAACCATAACAATGACGGGTGATACTGAATTAATGGTGGACATAACCGATCGTGTAAAATAGTACGGGACTGATTTAGAAAAACAGCATATGTGAATAGTAATGGGCAGAATCAAATTAGTGTTAATAATTGTTTTAAATGCTTGTCTGACCATGGGTTTTGTTTGGTTTGTAAAGCTGGGGCATGTGTGCGCACGTCAGGAAAATGTCCGGGTGGAGAGATTCGCCGGATCAGAGAGTTGTCGGGAGTGTCATGAGAAGTTCTATAAATTATGGTCAACTTCACACCACGGTCTTGCGATGCAGCCATTTACATCCGAATTCGCCCGAACCATGATCGTGCCTCAAAAGGACGGGATCAAGATTGGCAATTATCTGTATCGTACCGATATTCAAAACGGGAAGGGTTGGGTTCTGGAAACAGGGCCTCAGGGAGAGAAGCGATATTCGATTGAACATGCTATGGGTGGAAAAAACGTCTATTATTTCCTGACCCTACTGGAAAAAGGTCGCCTGCAGGTTCTGCCTGTTGCATTTGATGTCCGAAAAAAAGAGTGGTTTAACACCACAGCCAGTATGATCCGTCACTTTATTGATAGACAAGACCAAGCACTCAATTGGAAGGAGCAACCACTTACCTTCAATACTGCATGTTATAGTTGTCATGTAAGCCAACTCTCGACTAACTATGACCTTAAAAACGATACATACCGCACAGTCTGGGCTGAACCTGGAATCAACTGCGAGACCTGCCATGGTCCTGGCGAAGAACACAACCGGGTATGCAGGGAAGCCCCCAGGGGACAGACTCCAAAGGATTTAAAGATTATTAGCGCCAAAAAATTCACCCCAGAACAGCACAATTCAACCTGTGCACCGTGCCATGCAAAGATGATTCCCCTTACATCAACGTTTCAGCCTGGTGACCGTTTCTTTGACCATTTTGACCTCACTACTCTTGAAGACCCTGATTTCTACCCCGATGGCCGTGATCTGGGAGAAAATTATACCTACACGCTCTGGAGGATGAGTCCCTGTGTGAAATCAGGTCAACTCTCCTGTATACACTGCCACACTTCAAGCGGAAGATACAGGTTTAAAGCTGAAGAAAAAGCCAATCAGGCATGTATGCCCTGCCATAAAAAACACGTAGAAAATTCCCCCGAACATACTCACCACCGGACAGATAGCCCAGGAAACAAATGCATTTCCTGTCATATGCCAATCACTGAATTTGCACGGATGCGGCGCAGTGACCACTCTATCTTACCACCCGTGCCTGCAGCAACCATTGCATTCAAATCTCCCAGCGCCTGTAATGGCTGCCATAAGGACCTTGATGCTACTTGGGCTGACAAAAAAGTCCGTGAATGGCGTAAGCGTGACTATCAAGCGCCTTTGCTCCACCGTGCCAGTCTTATTGAAGCTGCCCGTAAAAGGGACTGGTCGGAACTGCCTGAGATATTGAAGTATCTGACAAGCAAAGAACGTGATGAGATATATGCTACTTCCCTTATCCGTCTACTTGCTTTCTGTAATGATAACAAAAAATGGCCTGTGTTGCGCAAGCTCTTGAAAGAGGACCCTTCACCACTCGTCCGTTCGGCTGCAGCTACTGCACTGACCACAAACCTTAACCGCGAGACAATTAATGTCCTGCTTGCGGCAACAACTGATGACTATAGGCTCGTTCGTATAAGGGCTGCAGCTTCTCTTTCTGTCTATCCCGTAAAACTGCTCAGCCCTAAGGACAAGAAAAATCTGGAAGCTGCATCAAGTGAACTCTTAACATCTTTCCTCAACCGCCCTGATGACTGGGCTTCTCACTACAATATGGGGAACTACTTACTTGAACGCGGTGAACTCAATAAGGCATTAAACACCTATAACACAGCCTTGAGACTCCAGCCTGACAATATCCTAACCCTGGTGAATACGTCCCTTGTATATTCCCGTCTCGGGCAGGTAGATATGGCTGAAAAATCATTGAAGCAGGCGTTAAAGCTCGACCCAACTAACGCTGCTGCAAATTTCAATTTGGGGTTGCTCATGGCAGAGCGGGGTGAAATAATTCAGGCAGAGAAATACCTTAGGACAGCTTTGAAAACCGATCCTGACTTTGCTGAAGCAGCCTTCAATTTAAGTGTTTTGATAAGCCGTGACAGACTCGGGGAAGCCATCAAATGGTCCCGCAAGGCAAGCAAGCTCCGTCCTGATCAGCCAAAATACACATACACCTATGCCTTTTATTTGAATCAAAACGGAAATACTGATGGGTCTTCTCAGGAATTGCAGAAGTTGATCAGGAAGCATCCGGCGTATATCGACGCCTACATGCTGCTGGGCATGATCTATGAAAAACAGGGGAAACTGAATGACGCAAGGGCGCTCTACCTGAAGGCGCTTAAGAACAAGGGATTATCAAAGGTCGATCAATACCGTTTCAATGAAAAACTCCGCGCCCTCAACTCTCTGAAGTAGTTGAAGTTTTAAACGTGCAATCATATCCATATTGTTCTCAAGGAAACCATCTCTTCCATTCGCCAACTCAAAATTCTTATCCCCGAAGGGGTTTCCTTCCTATCTGTTGCTGGAAGATTGCAAAATGGTATAAGAACTGACATTCAACGCTATAAACACTCCTTCCTGAAAGAGAGCAGTTGGTCTTTTTCCTTGAGGTTACAACATTTCAACCTGATCTTTACCCGAAAAAGTGGACACGCTCCTAAGTTTCACACACTTTCCTCTCAAACTCAACAGGAGAACAATAATTCAATGCCGAGTGCCTTCTCACACGATTATAGAAGACCTCAATATATTCAAATATGCTTCCACGTGCCTCCTGCCTGGTCCGGTACTTCTCAAAATAGACAAGCTCTGTCTTCAAGGTATGGAAGAACGATTCCATCAGGGCGTTGTCGTAGCAATTCCCTGAAGAACTCATGCTCTGGACAAAACCATATTGCTTAATCAGATCCCGGAGAGCATAACTGGTATACTGGGTTCCACGATCCGAATGGAACAGGACACCGGACCGGGGTCTTTGCTGCCGGATAGCTTTGTGCAGGGCGTCTGCAATAACTTCCTGGCTCAATCTGGTATCCGTTGACCATCCGACAATCTTACGGTTGAAGACATCCAGGACCGCTGCCAGATACACCCAGCCCTCCCGTGTCCAGATAAGGGTAATGTCAGACACCCAGACTGTATTGGCCAGGTCTGCAGAAAATCTTTGGTTCAGGAGGTTATCCGCCACCAGGAAGTCGTGTTTTGATTTCTTCGTGGCCTTGAACCTCTGTTTCGTCCTTGCCATGATCCCGTTACTCTTCATCAGGCGGGCAACGCGGTTCTTCCCGCACGGTATCCCTCTGGCTTTTAGTTCGGCTGTCACCCGAGGACTGCCGTATACCCCGCGACCCCTTGCGTAAGCCTCCCGGATATACACCATCAAACGCTCATTCTCCTTCTGCCGGCCACACTCTCGATGCTTTGCCCATGCATAATAACCGCTCCTGGAAACCGAAAGCACCCGGCACATCTTCTTCACCGCAAATGCGGAACGGTGATTTTCTATGAACTGATACGTTACTTTGGGTATTTTGAGAAGATGGCCAAGGCTTTTTTTAAGATCTCTTTCTCCTCTTTTAAGCTCTCGTTTTCCCGCTGCAGACGGCGGAGCTCCTCCTCCGGTTGTCTCAGATGTCCTTTCCCGGGGAAAGCCTGTTCCATATCCGCACGATACTTGCGCCTCCACTGATGGAGCAGGTTCCGATGAACGCCCAGATCCTCCGCAATATCCTTTACGGAGCGATTGCCCTCATTCATCAACCGAATAGCCTCATACTTGAAATTCTTGTCAAAATACCTGTGTTCCTCTCTTTTCCCCATGACACACCTCCGTCTTATTTTTTATTACCTGAAACTCTTCGGTGTGTCCACTAAATAGGGGGAAGATCAACCGGTATTTGATAGTTTAGCCGACAATTTGGTAATAGGTCAGTTTGAAAAATGAGGATGAGCGGAAAGATTAAATAAGATTCTTACCACAACATTTCTTATATTTCTTGCCACTACCGCAAGGACATGGAGAATTCCGTGATATTTTTGTAGAATGAGTTGGCTCAGGTTTTCTTGTGACAAAATCTATTTCTTCTATTGATGGGAGTCTAAATGAAAAGGTTGTCTTGCCATCTTTGTGGGTTACTGCAAAATCACCTCCCCCTATAATATCCATACCTATTAATACATCACAATCAAAAGGTTCTCCCTTTGTAACCCTGACTGCTGGCGCAATCACTTTATTTGGAAGAAGAATGCTAACAAGGAAAGTTTCGCAAAGTTTTGTTTCGGTGACGCTGTGAACCTGTGCCATACCGGTTGGCTTTAAATTCCATTCATCCACTATTTTTTGGGAAATCACAGAATTTGTTGCTCCTGTGTCCCAGATGCCGGTATATCGCTTTGCATTCTTTACTGTATCAGATATTACAGAAGCATCTGCATCTGGGGCGATTGGTGTAGAGATCAACGTTTCTACTTTGAGCGTATTCGTACGTCCGTTGTAACGTACCGTGAAGCTTTGAGGAAAGGGTAAGGAGGGCACTTAACAGTTGGAAAAGGTAACTCTGGAATGATAGGTTTGAGTGTAACTTTCTTTTCCAGGCTCACATTTTTGAACAAGAAAAGTTCCTAACTCGTGGTTAACAGATGTTTTTAATACTGCTTCAACTTCGGAATTATAAGCTCCAATGATTTTATTACCTTTGATGACTATGTATTTTCCGTTATACTGTTTTATAAGTTCTTCTTGATTTTCCAAATAGAATTGAAATTCCTTTTCTAAGGACGAACCTTTTTTAGCCATTTTTTATCCCCTTAAAAATATCGTAATAGATTATCATGTAATATTTATCGGTAAAGTTCATTATATCATAAATATACTCTTGTCAAGAAATTTTTAGGATAGATTAATTTTTAATACTATATATAGTAGTATATCTTAAGTAAGATGGTATATATAGTATGAAAGAGGGACGATAGGGACGTCCATAAATTTATAGATGACTACTTACTTTCTCGTGAGTAATCATTAACTTCTATATCGTTTAGTTTCCACGCTTCGTAGGTGTTAGACGCAGTTTTGCCATACTGATTTTTTTGAAAAAAATACAAGTACGTAATTTTATCGATGTTTTCCTGAAATCCTTGAGCATATCTCTTCCAATAACTGTCAAGAATACAACTAATAATCCACAATCTAAATAACTACAATAACAATAGAATAATCGCAATAAGTGCTGCCGCCCCAATGGCAGCTGCAGCTATAGTCCCAGCTCCCACACCAGCAGCGGCACCAGAGCCAGCAACAGCACCAGCAGAAGGCGCACCACTTCCTACGACAGGTTTATCCAACTCCTTGTGGGGAGGCGGGTAGCATGTGTCGGTTGTTGTTTTAACAATTCCATTGTCAATCTTTAATCTTTCTCCTTTACAGGTGATGAACTCGTTTCCTTTGAGCCATCCTAATTGTTTTACCTCTCCTTTTATAAGTAATTCTTCTGCTGTCACTGTAGTGGTCAAAATAATAAAGGGCGTTATCAAAATGCTAATACATGTTAACTTTCTTACTGGACCCATAGTCAAGGTGTACCTTATTTATTGGGGATATGCTATAATTCTGGTCAAGAGAACATCGGCACGCGGTATATCATAAACCAATCCAGGCAATTTTCCAGTTCCTTCATCGAGTTGATGAATAACATAAAATCTATCCTTTGTTGTTACCACTATTCTTAACTTGTTTTTGTCATTGGCGGTTATAAATTCCTCAGGATAACGTGCGAAGGCATCCTTTTTAAAAGTGAAATTAATTGTTTTACTACTACCCTTTTGTATCTCCTTTGCATTCCAAGTCCCCTCTTGTCTTGCTAACAGATAAGAGAATGGAATAAGTGAAATTAAAAATATAGTAAGAATAATGTTTTTAATATTTTTCTTTACACGAATGCACTTTGGGCAAAAGAAACTCAGCCAGATCACACAAATAGAAATTATAAAAAAAACACCTCCATGAAGGGTGTAGAATATCCTCCACGTAAAGATTGTGCTATACGAGTAAATAAACATGTGATGAAATTGAACATCTACAGACTGGAAAGCAATGCCGAAATATCTAAGAAACCAGTAGTTGAAGATATATCCAATAAAATATAAGTATATGGCAATGACAAAAATTATGTTTCCGAATTGCAACAACGATTCAATACGTTTTGATGAATCAGTATTTGCCATTATAGGAGTTCCTTATATTTTATCATAATCTCAAATTATTACAACAGAATTGTCTGTCCGAGACCAAGGGGACGTTGTTGCATACATTGCATTGTCTCCTACTCCTATGAAGGCCGCCTTTCATTCCGTAATTCGCAACCCTGCACAGAAGGCCACATACTCGATAAGTAGGTGGAAGGCTCAGCCATGACATTACTACCGAGAGAACTTTTTTGCTTACTATTTTCGCAATTAAGCCTTACCCGGCTGCTACATCGAGCATTTCTTGGGCACCCATGTTTTGCTTGACAGAAGGCACATCCAATTATAGAATCTGAGAAATTGTAGATTGCAGTATAATTCGCTGAAAAAAACGTTGGGCGGCACCAGAAGCAGTTGAGTAATAGGGAAAAGAGATTGGAGAAGCCTCATGAGCGAATTCAATGCAGCGAATCGCCTCTTTGTTAGTTATATCGACAAGTCATGCGAATACTACCTCTCACATGGCTATGGAAACCCCTACCGCTGGGCGTGCTACGAGGATGTTCCTTTTTCGCCACTCACGAAGCCGCTCAGTAACAGCCGTGTGGGTCTGGTCTCAACCGCGAGGCTTGTCGGTCCAGACCTGATCCCAGACCTGATTTCGCCTGCAGAACTCTTCCGCCAAAATCCGAGCCTGCAGGGAGTTTACACCGCACCCACCGTACCGCCTCCGGTAGCCCTCTATACAGACCATCTCAGATGGGACAAAGAGGCAACGCACACTCGCGACGTCGAGACATTTCTGCCGATCCGCCGCCTACAAGAATTCGCAACTGCCGGGCGCATCAGAGACCTCTCGCCCCGTTTCTACGGCGTGCCCACGGACTACAGCCAGCGCCGCATCATTGAAGAATATGCTCCAACAGTGCTTGATCTCTACCGTGCTGATGCCGTGGATGTCATGCTTCTCGTGGCGCTCTGACCAGTCTGCCACCAGACCGTGAGTCTGGTTGCTCGACACCTCGAGGCGAACGGCCTCCCGACCGTCATACTTGGCTCTGCACGAGACGTTGTGGAACAATGCGGAGTTGCGCGCTTCGTGTTCACCGACTTTCCGTTGGGCAACCCTTGCGGCAAGCCCTATAATGTGGAAATGCAGCGTGCGATCGTTGGCATCGCGCTCGATCTCTTAGAAACAGCGCGGCATCCTCGCACCACCGTGCAAACTCCATTTCGATGGGACGCACGCGGCGAGTGGCGTGCGGCATATATGCGGCTTCCGCCAAACCCTGAAAGGTCTCTTTAATCAGTTTCGGCTTGTGTTGACTTTTCTAATTTAATACTATAAGTTTTACTCACTATAATTCAGAGTATAAAGTGATGGGGGGTAAAAGATGTCAAGTTTGAATAAAGCAATTATTATTGGAAGGCTCGGAGCAGACCCGGAGCTGAGGTATACTGCTGATGGAGTGGCTGTTGCCACTTTTAATGTTGCTACAACAGAAAAAAGGAAAGATAAAAACGGCGTCAAGCAAGACAAAACAGAATGGCACAGGGTAGTGGCATGGAGAAGGCTTGGAGAAATCGCGGGAGAGTACCTGAAAAAAGGCAGGCTTGTTTACATTGAAGGGAGAATCCAGTCCCGTGAGTTTGAAGGCAGAGATGGCGTGAAAAGGAGAAGCTTTGAAATTGTCGCAACGGATATGAAGATGCTTGGAGCTGGCGCACAAACGGGAAGGGATGAGGGGAAAGCCCAGGGAGCCAAACAGGGAGAGATTGAGGATGATTTTGTACCGGAAACTGAGGCAGAAGATGATGTACCGCTGTGAATATAGCTCATAGTTCGTAGTTTATAGCTGATAGTTAATAGTTTATAGGAGCAGCTCCTACCGACTTTTTATTTTTCTTGTTCAAAACTCCTTACATCTATAAACGGCACAGCGCCGGATGTTACCTTTGGAAGATGGCCATCCCATTTTTCTATCGCTTTCATTGATGCCTCAATCTGTCTCAACTTTACAAGTTCGGGGGTTATATTTGCTTTCTGCAGTCTTAATGCCTCAGCTTCTGCTTTGGCCTGGGCTATCTTCTGTTCTGCTTCGATCTGTATCCGCACAAGATCTTGCTTTGCTTTTAAGGCAAACTGTTCAGCAGTCTGTTTTGATTCTATTGCCTGGGTAAACTGCTGGGAGAATTTAAAATTTACTATGGAGAAATCATCAATAACAATATTATATCCCACGAGTCTTTGCCTCAGGAGTTCCTTAATTTCAGTCCTTACCTTTTCCCTCTGTGTTATAAGCTCCACCGCAGTATATTTGGCCGTTATTGCCTTTACAACCTCCTGCACAGCAGGGTCGATGATCCTATCTTTATATTCCCTGCCAAGGTTTTGATAAACCCAATTGGCTTTCTCTGGAAGGACATGATAATTCACGGCTATCGTTGAATGGGTGTCCTGTAAATCCTTAGATACTGACTCTGCCCCTGTCTGAGATTTCTGAACCCTCACATCCAGTTTCACAACCTTTTGGACTCCCGGGATTCTTAAATGAAGCCCCTCACTGAAAACATCCGACTGTACAGCCCCAAAATTAAGCACTACGCCCCTCTCACCAGGACCAACCATAACAAAAGGATTAACAATGAAAAATACAATCAATACAACAACAATCGCAGCAATCAACCCTTTCATGCTTTTTACCTGCTTACCCTTTTCTTTCATAATTTGTATGACATCGGGTTCCATATTTCTCCCTTCTTAAAGTTAATTTTTTTAAATTCTTTGCTATTCACTAATCCTGTCAATGGTAGGACTATTCACTGTCTTTAACATAGGGTAACCACCGGCCCTCCTTCAAAATGAGGCGGGTAGCATTATCTGATGGACCCGAAGGCCTCCCATGATCCATAAGACTATCAAGCTCACCTGTTTTAAATTTCTCGTACTCAGGATCCCAGGGAAAAACAAGGAATGCTTCACCAGATATGTGGGTCAGAACAGGAAGTATTGCCGGGTTTTCTTTTTCCCTTAAAGAGGCGAACAGATGGTCGGTCGTCCTGAAACTGGCAAGATCTTCAAGGGTTTTCAGTGTGGGTGGACTTAAAACAAGAGCCCCTTTTAGATTCTCATTAAGCGCCCTCTCTGGAGTTATCCAGATCCCTTCCGTTATCTCTCTCCTGTCAGGGCTTGCTTCCTGCTGACCAGGGGTACGAGCAAGAAAAAAATACGCATCAAATCGAATAGACCTGGCCTCAGGCGTAATCCAGTGAGCGTAGTAGTGGAGTTGGTCCAGAGCAAATGAAAGATTCTCTTCCCTCGCCATCTGGCCAAGGCTTACTTTCCCATCGTGGAGTAAATTCCTGTAATTGAGGAACCGTTGCTGTATTGCTACATCATTCATGGAAAAAAGGTTACCTGTTTTATCATAGGCAAAAAGCACCCCTACCTCTTCAAACAATTCCCTGATACCTGCAACCCAGCAGGCAAGGCTTTTCTCTTTTGAGGACATGCATCCCAGAGCCTGCCAGGCATCATCGAGTGACACACCTTTGCAAAGAGAGAAGATTTCTGAACTACTATCTCCTTCATCAACCCTTCCACCTGGATACACAAAATTTCCCCCAAAGAAGGCGTTCTTCTCATGTCGTTTGACGAGAAACACTTCAAACCCTTCAGAGGCTTGCTCCCTGAGAAGTATCACAGTTGTTGCTGTTTTCGGAATGACAGCCATATTCTTTTTTAACATGTAATGGCTTCCTAATCAAATAAAACATAATTTTTTTGAAACATATGATAATCTGTTGTATATTTTCAGCAATTCTAAATAGAAACTCCTGTTTGCTACAGGCAGGGATGGACCATTTAAGGGGTGTATTGTGGATTATGGCGATTATGAAGGTGTAATGGGGCTTGAGGTTCATGCCCATCTGTTGACAGACAGCAAGATCTTCTGTGGGTGCTCAACAAAATTCGGCGCAGAGCCAAATAGCCACACATGCCCTACCTGCATGGGGCTACCTGGCGCCCTGCCTGTCCTTAATAAGAAGGTTGTAGATTTTGCCATTAAACTCGGCCTGGCACTTAACTGTACTATCAATCAAAAAAGTATCTTTGCACGAAAAAACTATTACTATCCTGACCTTCCAAAGGGGTATCAGATTTCGCAGTACGAAGAACCTTTATGTACCGATGGCTATCTTGATATCTTTATCAATGGCGGAAAAAAGAGGATCAGGATAAAAAGGGTGCACATGGAAGAAGACGCCGGGAAGCTTGTTCATGAAAGAACGATTGAAGCAAGCTCATATAGCCTTGTAGATTACAACAGGTCGAGCGTTCCACTGCTTGAGATTGTGAGTGAGCCTGATATCGGGACACCAGAAGAGGCAACACTCTATCTAAAGATGCTAAGGGATGTGCTTTTATATCTTGAAATCTGCGATGGCAATATGGAAGAAGGGAGCTTCAGATGCGATGCAAACGTATCTGTGAGAAAGAAGGGGGCAGGCGAGCTTGGCACGAGGACAGAGCTTAAGAATCTGAACTCTTTCAGATATATTGAAAAATCGCTTGATTATGAGATAAAAAGGCAGATAGAGGTTATTAATAAAGGCGGTGAAATAGTTCAGGAAACAAGGCTTTTTAACGTTGATGAAGGGATTACATATTCCATGAGGAGTAAGGAAGAGGCACATGATTACAGGTATTTCCCGGAACCTGACCTGCTTCCCCTCACAGTTGATGAAAAATGGATAAAAGAGATCAGGGAAAACCTGCCTGAATTACCAATGAAAAAGATGGAAAGATTTATCGATAAGTATAACCTCCCAAGGTATGATGTGGAGATATTGGTATCAGATAAGGAACTTGCCAGTTATTTTGAAGAGGCGGTAGGGCTATTTCCTGAGCCAAAGACTGTGAGCAACTGGATTATGACCGAACTCTTAAGGGAATTAAAGGATGGGAATGTATCACCAAATGATTCGCCCTTGCCTCCAGCCCACCTTGCAGAGTTATTATCACTTATAAAGGATGGAACGATCAGTATAAAGATAGGAAAGGAGATCTTTTCGGAGCTATATAAAAGCGGAATTTCCCCAAAACGTCTGGTTCAAGAAAAAGGGTTAATCCAGATTTCAGATGAGTCTGAGATAATCTCGACTATAGATAGAGTAATCTCTCGCTTCCCTAAAGAGGTTGAAGAATTTAAAGGGGGCAAGGAAAAGCTTTTAGGATTCTTTGTAGGACAGGTTATGAAAGAGACAAAAGGCAAGGCAAATCCAAAGCTGCTTAACGAGCTTCTCATAAAAAGACTGAAGGGATAATGTTGTTTTCTTTTTTGTTTACGGTTCACTGCCGTTCACGATTCATAGTTTTAGCTATCAGCTATCAGCTATCAGCTATCAGCCTAAACCATCCATTAATCAGCATTGTGTCATTTCAAGGCTCACAATTCACGGAAAAGCTGTGCAGCAGGAAAAACCAATGATTGACCATATCTACTGGAAAGATAGCTCGCTTTTCCTTCTCGACCAGAGGGCACTGCCCTTTAAAAAGACATATGTGAGGTGTAAGGGTTTGCAGGATGTTATTCATGCGATAAAGAGCATGATTATCAGGGGCGCACCCTTAATAGGCATTGTCGCTGCCTATGGAGTAGTGTTGGGTATACAGGAGACCCTGTCATACAATGGTAGCTTGAAAGATCAAGACATAAACAGGATTTGTGAAAAGCTGGGAAAGACGAGGCCTACGGCAATAAACCTTTTTTGGGCATTAAGCAGGATGAAGGATGTATTTCACCGGTATAAGAAAAGTTCTGAAATACTTGACCTTATGCTGGATGAGGCAATCTCCATTCACGTCGAAGACATAGAGAACAACAGGATGCTTTCCCTATACGGTGCTGAATTGATAGATGACGGAGACACAATACTCACCCATTGCAATGCAGGTGCCCTTGCAACAGGGGGATATGGAACAGCCCTCGGTGTGATAAGGGCAGCTCATGAATCCGGCAAGAAGATAAAGGTTATCGCAACAGAGACAAGACCTTATATGCAGGGGGCAAGACTCACTGCCTTTGAACTGCACGAGGAGGGGATAGAGGTTGAACTTGTGCCTGACAACCATGTGGGACTCCTCTGCTACAATAAGGTTGTAGATAAGGTCATTGTGGGTGCTGACAGGATTGCGCTCAACGGTGATGCGGCAAATAAAATAGGTACATATATGATATCCCTCACTGCTTATCAACACCGCATACCTTTTTATGTGGCAGCCCCTCTCTCAACATTTGATAAAAACATAAAGAACGGGGCATCCATCGAGATAGAAGAGAGGGATGGCAGGGAGGTAAAATACTTACGCGGGAATCTTTTAACCCTCAAAGATATCAAGGCACGATATTATTCCTTTGATATTACACCGGCTAAATACATATCCTCCATTATTACAGAGAGAGGTATTGTGGCTAAACCGTTTAGAAAATTTATAAAAATGCTTTTTTCTCAAGAACATTGAAAATCATCACACTTCTCACAGACTTTGGTTTGAAAGACCCCTATGCAGGCATTATGAAAGGGGTTATCCTTTCCATCAACCCTGATGTTACCATAGTGGATATTTCTCATGAGGTAGAAGCACAGGATATAAGAGAGGGTGCTTTTCTCATAAAAGAGTACCACACATACTTCGAAAAAGGTACCATTCACGTCGCTATCGTTGATCCTACTGTGGGGAGTGAAAGAAGGCCGATAGTCTTCAGCAAAGACGGGCACTTTTTTATCGGACCTGATAATGGCATCTTCACCCTGGTTATTGACGAGGATACAGAGATATATTTAATAGAGAATAAAAAATTTATGATGAGAACTATAAGCACTACATTCCATGGTAGGGATGTATTTGCACCGGTAGCTGCACACCTCTCATTGGGGTTTCACCTTTCGGCCTTTGGGAAAGTAGTTACAGACCCGGTGTGTCTCACGGATATTTTTCCAAAAATAGAAACTGATGTGATTTACGGCGAGGTAGTGAGGTTTGATCGGTTCGGGAATGCCATTACAAATATCCATGCGAGTACACTCAACACATTCATAAAAGGAAAAAAATTCAGGATAACCATAGGGAAGACATCTTTTGAATCTATCGATAAGAGCTACTACGAAAAAGAAGTGACCTGCCTTATCGGCAGCGCCGGTTATCTCGAATTTGCATATTACAGGGGGAGCTTCAGGGAAGAAAAGAAGGTATGGAAAGGGGATGAAGTTACGGTAAGGGTTGAGTAAACTTGTTACAAAACCGTATATCGTATCTCGCATATCGTATATCGTCTATTCAGTCTTTCTTGTCGAGACCAAAAAGACCAGATAGACGAGATAGACCAAAAAGACAAAAGCTTTTACACAAAGTCTCTTCCGGCTTAACGGGTTGTCCCGTGTCGACAGGCTGTTGCCCAAACCCTTTTCCCCAAAAACACATTTCCTTCGCTGCCGGGTACCCTCTGGGTGTGCGCGCTTTACCCACTAAATGTCCTGCCTTCTCTCAGGTCAAAAACTCAGCTTCGCCCACCCGTTTCAGAACTCAGATATCAGATCTTGGGTCCGGCCTCTACCACCTCTGCAGGAACTTTACCGGCATATTCCTTGAAGTTTTCGATGAACATATTGGCAAGCTTGCTCGCCTGGGCATCATACTCCGCAGGATTGCTCCAGGTACTGCGCTGGTTCAAGACCTCCTTCGGGATGTTGGGACAGGAAACCGGCACAGTTACCCCGAAAATCGGATCATTCACTGTCGGCAATTTGTCTAAATCTCCGTTCAGCACCGCATTGACCATGGCACGGGTATAGGCAATCTTCATCCTCTCTCCCACACCGTATGGCCCACCGCTCCAGCCGGTGTTCACCAGCCAGACATTCACCTTGTGTTTGGCGATCTTTTCCCCGAGCAGATCGGCATAGACTGTGGGGGACAGAGCCATGAAGGGGGCGCCGAAACATGTACTGAATGTTGCCTGGGGCTCTGTAACGCCTTTTTCTGTACCTGCTACCTTTGCCGTGTACCCGGAAAGAAAATAGTACATGGCCTGCTCCGGTGTGAGCTTGGCCAGAGGCGGCAGTACGCCAAAAGCATCCGCGGTAAGCATGATGATGTTTTTGGGGTGATCACCCAGACCATCCCTAGTGGCGTTGGGTATATGGGAGATAGGATAGGCTGCCCGGGTGTTTTCCGTAAGCGACTCATCATCAAGATCGAGTCTGCCTGTCACAGGATTATACGCCACATTCTCAAGCACTGTTCCAAAGCGGCGTGTGCATTCATAAATTTCCGGCTCTTCCTGTGCAGAGAGTTTGATCATCTTGGCATAACATCCACCCTCAAAATTAAATATCCCCCGGTCGCTCCAGCCGTGTTCGTCGTCACCAATGAGGGTGCGCGTCGCGTCTGCCGAAAGCGCTGTCTTCCCCGTTCCTGAAAGCCCGAAAAAGATGGCCACATCGCCTGCTTTGCCGATATTTGCCGAGCAGTGCATGGAAAGCACATGTTGCTGGGGCAGCAGGTAATTGAGCACGGTAAAGATAGACTTTTTGATCTCTCCGGCATACTGGGTACCACCCACAAGCACTAACTTCTTTCCGAAATGAATAACTATGAACACTTCTGAATTGGTACCATCAAGTTCCGGAACGGCATTGAAATTGGGTACATTGATCAGGGTAAATTCCGGTACGTGTTTGACAAGCTGTTCAGGTGGTGCCTGAATGAAGATGTTACGGGCAAAAAGACTATGCCAGGCGGTTTCGGTGATAATCCGGATCGGTAGACGGTATAACGGATCAGCGCCGGCAAAGCAGTCCTGGATGAAAATGTCTTTGCCCTGAAGGTAAGCCAGCAGCCGGTGATAAAGGTTGGCATAATGATCCGGATCGAGAGGCCTGTTTACCTTGCCCCACCAGACCTTGTCTGCCGAAGACGGTTCATTGACGATAAGCTTATCGTTGGGCGATCTGCCGGTATGCGAACCTGTGCGCACTACCAGAGGTCCGAGATGGGCCAGCCTGCCCTCCCGGCGCCGGATAGCCTGCTCATAAAGAAGTGGTGTGGTAAGGTTCCAGTATTTCATATTTGTATTCTGAATACCATGATTTTCCAAACCATAAGAGCTTTGATATATACCTACAGATTGCATATGACCTCCTTTTTTGTTATCTTAATCTATTCTGATATTATGTAAAAAAATTGTCAATAGCTTTGTCTATGATTACGGTTTCATTGCGAACAGGGGTGAGCAACAAAATTCTTCCGGCAACAGTATTTATTAAGGAAGTGTTTTAGCAAATGGCCGTTTATTCCAGGCCCATCAGTACCTTAAGCCGCTTCACCGCAGGCGGCAATACATCCCCTATCTTTTCAAAAAACCTTATTTGAGCGTATTGATCGAAGGGCGTTTTCCCCTGATTGATAATCACGAGCTTTGCGCCAGTATTGATAGCCTCTTCAGGCATCAACGCTGCAGGGGTCACAACGAGGGATGAACCGACTACCACAAAGAGATTGCTTTTTCTTGAGTGATCAAAGGCCAGTCTCAAATCCCTCTCTGGCAGGGGCTGGCCGAAATTGACAGTGCTACCGGTCAGCCTTCCGCCGCAGTAACAGGTTATCCTCCCCGAGGACCTGTCTATTGTTTCGCCGCATTGTACGCACCGGAGCCTGGTCATATTTCCGTGTAGTTCTGCAATGAACTCCGGTCTGATCCCGGACCTTAAGTGAAGGTTATCCACGTTTTGCGAGATGAGGAACTTGAGTTTCCCCATTTTCTGTAATTCCACAATGGCGAGATGCCCGCTGTTCGGTTCGAAGGCACTCCAGGGCCTGTCTG